>Ga0207715_100007_pt1 | contig 264569 bp, 253 predicted proteins | sample A23M3SouthBayCA_FD_187732 | JGI IMG/M metagenome (GOLD analysis project Ga0207715, IMG submission 187732) | Aerobic enrichment media from Eden Landing Ponds, California, USA - A23 M3 (SPAdes) | ecosystem: Environmental > Aquatic > Marine > Unclassified | place: USA: Emeryville, California... | reverse complement strand
GGAGACCGATGTCGGCGAGGGTCCGCCGGTCGACCAGCCACGCGGCGACCAGCAACGCGCCGGTGAACGCGGCGTACGGGACCAGCGCCGCGGCGGTGTTGAACAGGGCCGTCGGCGTCGCCAGCGCGGTGTCGGGGGCGAGGGCCGCCAGCGCCGACGTGACGAGCGCCCCGGAGACCGCGGCGACGAACAGGAGGACGACGCCGACGCCGAGTCGCCAGGGGGTCCGGGCCCGTCCCTCGCGGTCGTTCCAGAACACGTCGCGGACCGACTCGAACTCCGCCATCGTCGAACCGTCGGTCGGGCGGCGGTTAAATGTGACCGCCAGCGGTCCATGCGGCGTGACCGCCAGCGGTCCATGCGGCGTGACCGCCAGCGGTCCATGCGACGCGACTGTCGGCAGTCCACGCGAGTCGGACGTGTTCGCGAGCGAACCGGTCGACTGCGGGCGGTTACCCAGCGGTAAGGAAACCCCTATTGCCGGCGCGTTCCTTCTCGGGGGTATGACGAAGCGCCACGTCTCCCTGCCCCCGGGGGGAGAAGAGGGTATCCACGCGTTCATCGAGGAGGTCGACGAGCGCCTGTCGGGCGAGGAGGACACCTGCGACGTCGTCGAGGACGTCCTGGTCGACCTGATGGGCGACCGCGAGGCCTATGAGCGCTGGCAATCGGGCGAGAGCGTCTCGCCGGCCGAGCGCGTGCGCCTGCAGGGGTACGACCCCTGTAACGTCACCCTCGAGAGCGAGTACTACGCCGAGGTGGCGGCCATGGACGAGGGAGAGTTCGAGCGGACGAAGTACCTCCAGTGGCTCTGGCGTCAGTTCGACGCGACGCCGATGGCCGACAACGTCGAGTTCGCGCTCCGTTTCCGGCGGATGCTCGCCGAACACCTCTTCGCCGACGTGGGTGAGGACTGCCGATTCTTCAAGGGTATCACGTTCACCTACGGCCACAACATCTCGATCGGCGACAACTGCGTCGTCCACGACGACGTCCACCTCGACGACCGCGGCATGCTGACGATCGGCGACCGCGTCTCCATCTCCGACGACGCCCACGTCTACAGCCACGACCACGACATCGTCGACCAGACCGAGATCGACAACTTCCACACGATCATCGAAGACGACGTCCGCGTCACCTACGACTCGATGGTGCGAGCGGGCGTGCGACTCGGCGAGAACTCGGTGCTGGCCGCCAAATCCATCGCGGGCCGGGACGTCCCCTCACACCACATCGCCGCGGGGACGCCCGCCAAGAGCATCGCCGTCAAGGACGGCTGGGAGTCGGTCGCCGACCCCCTGGAGGACGCGAACGTCGACCGGCGCGACGACCGACGCCTCGACTACGACCTCCCCGAGAAACTCGACGACTTCGACGAGTTCCAGCGGGACCTCCAACCGCCCGACTCGTAGAGCCACAACCATCCGACACGTAGGGTTGCCACCGCTCGACACGTAGGGTTGCCACCGCTCGACACGTAGCGGCTGGTCGGTGGGGAGTGCCACCGCATCGCCCGCCGACGACCCACCGGAGCCTCGCGTCCCCAGGACGGTCCGCCGGTCGCGTGAACGGTCCGGAACACCCAAGTGTCGTGACAACGTACCACACGATATGGACGCCTGGGCCTGGATCCTGGTGTACCTCGTCGGGTTCACCCTCTTCCAGCTGTTGCTGTTCAGGTACTTCTCGGACGGGCGTTCGTTCGACGGCGTCTCGTTCGGGTCCGGCGAGACCGCCGGTGTGCAGTCACTCGACCACGCCGGGACGACCGGAGAGTCACCACAGCGTACCGAGGGAGACGACGCCGACGACGGCCTCCGGTGTCCTCACTGTGGCGCCCACAACGAGGACGACACCACCTACACCTACTGTAGCAACTGTCTCACGCAACTGCACTGACCGCCACACTGACCGCTGGCCCGACCCGCTGGACGCGAACCGGAACCGACCAGTCGACTCTCTCGTCACCACCGATAGATCTGTTTTCGATATTGATTCTATAAACCCCTCCAGAACAGGGTGAAAAATACACGTAAAGAACGTCTAGTGGCGTATATTCGGGGAAAACCGATCTGTATCGCCTATTGAAATCATATTTGATATTAGTACCCGAACACACAAGTGGTCGTTCGGCGGAGTACCAGTATGGACGGATGGATCTTCGCAATCGCGCTGCTCGTCGGGATCCTCGGGTTCGAGCTCGTCGTGTTCCGGTACTTCTCGAACGTCTCGATCGACCCTTCCTTCGGGAGCGGCGACCCGTCGGCGGCGACGACTGCGACGGCGACCGGTGACGGTGGCGGGGCCGTCGCCGACACCGACGACCCGACTCACGAGTGTCACAACTGCGGGGCCGCCAACGGTGACGTCGGTACCTTCCACTACTGCCAGCACTGTCTCGCGCGCATCCACTGACACACTCGTTTTCCCGGGCGGCGCTATCGCCACTGCTATCACCGTCACTGCCACTGTCACCACTCCCGAAACGGCGTCGCGTCCCGACTCTGCTATCAGCGATGAGAATCGCGGGGCAAAGGTCTATAGCCGGACCGATGATCGGGAGGTATGCGCGTATCGAGCGGCGTTCCCGGCTTCGACGAACTCGTCGAGGGCGGGCTGTTGGACGACCGGCTCTACGTGGTGAGCGGCCCGCCGGGGAGCGGGAAGACGACCTTCTCCTCGCAGTTCATCACGCAGGGTGCCAAAGAGGGGGAAAACTGCCTGTACGTGACCATGCACGAGACCAAAGAGGAACTCATGCAGGACATGTCGGGCTACGACTTCGGCTTCGACCAGGTGATGGCCTCCGGGAAGGTACAGTTCCTGAACCTCGTGACCGACAGCGGCAAGCGCACTATCACGCAGTTCGGCACCGACGGCGGGCTCACCAATCGGCTCGTGGCCTTCCTCGAACAGCAGCACATCGACCGCGCGGTGATCGACTCGACGATGTTGCTCCAGCACTTCTTCGACAACCTCTCGGACGAGATCACCGGCTTTCTCTCCGCACTGAAACAGACCGAGACGACGATCGTCCTCATCTCGGAGATGACGGACCCCTCGTCGTACGCCGACGAGCACTACCTCGCCCACGGCGTCATCTTCTTTCACAACTACCTGGAGTCGGGCGGGATGACCCGCGGGGTCCAGGTCATCAAGATGCGCGGGACCGCCATCGACTGTGACATCCGCGAGATCGAGTTCTCCGACCGTGGACTGCGCGTCCTGACCGACAGGAAAGTCGAGGCCTGACATGGGGCTGTACGACAGGGAGTACGGCACGGAGTGGACGAGCCTCGACGTCGACGAGGCCACAGAACGGGCCTACGCGCTGGGCGTGGCCGAGTCGCTGGGCCAGTACGACCGCGAGGAGTTCGAGGCCATCCACGCCGAAGTAGACACCACCTACGACCGGAGTATGGTCGAACTCGCCTTCCGCGAGGGAAAAAACGAGGGTCGCGAGCGCCAGCCCGCCGGCGAGGACGCCGACGACCGCGCCGTCTGGGCCGACCTCGTCGAGGGCGACACTGTGACTATCGACGAGGACGACCTCCCCACCGGCGGCCGCGACGGCATCCCGGAGGCTGTCGACAAGATCGACGCGCTCGAGCGTCCCGACCCCGACGACGTCGAGGCCACCGACCGACCGGAGTTTCTGGACCGGTGAGACCGGTCACGGCGGTAGCGAGGCGAAGTTCCGCCCGCGGCTCGCAGCGGGAGAAGGCGACAGCGACAGCACCTGTGAACGTCTCTCCGACACGCACTACCAGTCGAGGCTGGCACCGCTCCGGTACTCGGTGACCTGCGTCTCGAAGAAGTTCTTCTCCTTGTCGAGGTCGACCTGCTCGGACATCCACGGGAACGGGTTGTCGGTGCCGTACTGCTCCGGAAGGTCGAGCTGTCCGAGCCGGCGGTCGGCGACGTGTTCGACGTACTCGAACTGCTGGCCGATCCCGACCAACTTCGACTGGCGCTTGAGTTCGAGCATCATCGCGAACCCGGCGTAGAAGCAGATCCCCTCCATGACGACGTAGAAGCCGACGAGATCGCGGATGAAATCCCGCAGGTCCTCGTCGGTCTCGATGACGATGTCGCCGCGGTCGATGACGCGCGTCAGGTCGGCGACGAAGTCGTCTTTCGCCTCGATGGACGGGACGCGGTCGTACATGCCGTAGAGGGACTCGGAGTCGAACCCGAGCGAGTCACAGGAGTGTGACCGGACCGGGCGCGTCGCCTTGAGGACACACTCACGGGGAACCGTCGGGCGTCGCAACGTCGAGGAAGGAGACGACGTGCGAGCCCCGGTAGCGGGTGTCGCCGCCTCGACGGCCCGGGTCGGTTCGATTCGCTGTACGAGTTCGATGATCGTCCCGTCTGTCGTGGTTCGGTCGGTCATGTCACGACCGGTCACGTCTCGGTCGTCGTTCGTCGCACGTCGCGAGCGAGTCGCCGCTGCGGGTCGTCGGACGCTGCCGCCCGCCCTCGCGGTTCGGACGGCGGATCGACTGCGCTCCGGAGAGAAGAAACACGCCGCCGGGCACTGCGCACCGCGCCGGGCGGCGACCGGACACCGGGACGACGGACTGCCGAATCAGCGGCGACACGTCACGAAACCGCTGTCTGCCCGCCCCCGGCGTCCGGAAACCGACTCAGTTCGTGGGCGACGGTGTGACGCGGCCCGGAAAAAGCCTTCTGGGGCCGTGGGGGGGTAGTGGCACGGTGGCATAGCCGCCCCTGGTGTCACCGGACCGTCGTACCGCGACTACCGGATCAGAACTCGTCGACGGGTTCGGGCACGACGCCCGCTTCGTCCTCGCCGGCGAGTTCGTACTCTTCACGCAGTTGGTGGATGCGGTCACGGATGTCCGCCGCGAGTTCGAACTCCAGGTTGTCCGCGGCCTCCTGCATGCGCTCTTCGAGGCGCTCGATCGCCTGCGCGGCTTCCTCGTCGTCGTCGGGGTCGAGCGAGGACGCCCCGCCCGTATCGGTCTTGCTCCCGGGGAGTGAGGACTCCCCCACTTCTTTCTCGATGGTCGTCGGTTCGAAGCCGTGTTCCTCGTTGTACTCCTCCTGGATCTCCCGGCGGCGGTTGGTCTCGTCGATGGCCGAGCGCATCGCGTCGCTGACGTCGTCGGCGTACAGCACGACCTCGCCGTTGACGTTCCTGGCTGCACGCCCCATCGTCTGGACGAGCGTGGTCTCAGAGCGCAGGAACCCTTCCTGGTCGGCGTCGAGGATGGCGACGAGCGACACCTCGGGGATGTCGAGTCCCTCGCGCAGGAGGTTGATCCCGACGAGGACGTCGATCTCGCCCAGGCGGAGCGACCGGACGAGTTCGTGGCGTTCGAGCGTGTCGGTCTCGTCGTGCATGTACTCCACCTCGACGCCCGCCTCGGCGAGATACTCCGTGAGGTCCTCGGCCATCCGCTTTGTCAGCGTCGTCACGAGCACGCGCTCGTCGCGGTCGACGCGGTCGTCGATCCGGTCTAGCAGGTCCTCGACCTGCCCCTCGGCAGACGAGATTTCGACCGCGGGGTCGACGAGGTGCGTGGGACGGACGATCTGTTCGACGACCTGCCCCGAGTGTTCGCGCTCGTAGTCGCTCGGTGTCGCGCTCACGTAGAGGGTGCGGTCAGTCTTCTCCCCGAACTCCTCGAACGTGAGCGGGCGGTTGTCGTAGGCCGTGGGCAACCGGAAGCCGTTCTCTATCAGCGACTCCTTGCGCGATCGGTCGCCCTCGAACTGTCCCTTGATCTGGGGGATGGTCTGGTGGGACTCGTCGATCACGGTGAGGAAGTCGTCGGGGAAGTAATCGAGCAGGGTGTACGGTGCCTCGCCCGACTCCCGGTCCGAGAGGTGGAGGGAGTAGTTCTCGATGCCCGAGCAGTAGCCGGTCTCGCGCATCATCTCCAGGTCGAAGGTGGTGCGCTCCTCGATGCGCTGGGCGGCGACGTGGTCGCCCTGGCGCTCGAAGTAGCGCACCCTGTCCTCTTTCAGTTCCTCGATTTCGGCGATGGCGCGCTCCAGGCGCTGTTCGGGGATCGAGTAGTGCTCTGCCGGGTGGACCAGCACCGCGGGCTCGGTCGATTTCACCTCGCCTTCGAGCGGGTCGACTTTCAGCATACGGTCGATCTCCTCGCCCCAGAACTCGACGCGGACGGCGTAACGGCCGTACATCGGGTAGATCTCGACGGTGTCGCCCCGCACCCGGAAGGTGCCCTGCGTGAAGTCGACGTCGTTGCGCTCGTAGTTCAGGTCGACCAGACGGGCCAGCAGTTCGTCGCGGTCGATCTCCTGGCCGACTTCCAGGCGAAGCGACATGTCCACGTAGTTGCGCGGGTCACCGAGCCCGTAGATGGCCGAGACCGACGCGACGACGACGACGTCCTCCCTGGTCAGGAGCGACCGCGTGGCGGAGTGGCGCAGTCGGTCGATCTCGTCGTTGATCGAGGCGTCCTTGTCGATGTAGGTGTCGGTCTGTTCGACGTAGGCCTCGGGCTGGTAGTAGTCGTAGTAGCTGACGAAGTACTCGACTGCGTTGTCCGGGAACAGTTCGCGGAACTCCTCGTACAGTTGCGCGGCGAGTGTCTTGTTGTGGGCGATGACGAGGGTGGGCTGCTGTACTTCCTCGACGACCCACGAGACGGTGTTGGTCTTGCCCGACCCCGTCACGCCGAGCAGCGTCTGTCTGTCGTAGCCCTGTCGCTCGTAGCCGTCGACGAGTTGTGCGATGGCTTCGGGCTGGTCGCCCGCCGGCTCGAACGGCGCGTCGACGCGGAACGGTTTCTCGGCCTCCGGCCTGTCGGGAGAGAGGGGGCCGCCGGTGTCGCTCATTACCGGGGACAGGGACTCCACCGACTTGAGATGTGCGTTCCCTGCAGGACGGACACTGCTGACTTGCGGCCCGTGGCCAGGTCACTCGACCGGGGCAGTGACGGTGAGCCAGTCGAGTCGGTCGTCGAGGCAATGCATCAGAAGTCGCTGGTCCGGTCGGCCTTCAGTTCCCGCAGATCCGTCGGTTCGGCCGACTCGCCGCGGGTGTCCGCGTCGATGCAACCAGCCATCTCCTCGACGAAGGCTTCCCGAGAGATCTGCGGCCGGATCACGACCCGTCCGTCGTCGAGTTCGACCGTCACTTCCTCGCCCGCCTCGATGCCGAGAGACTCACGTATCGACTGCGGGAGCGTCACACGCCCCTTCTCGTCGACGCGCCTGTGCACGCTCGTGCCCACGTTCTCACTTCGGTGGGATCGTGGGTAACCGTTCGTACGGATTCACTCGCTGAACCCGTCGCGTTCGAGCTGTCGCGCGATCGCCTCGGCGAGGTACGCGTTCTCCCCGGTGACGATCCGTGGACCGAGGTAGCCGCCGCCGCAGTAGTGTCTGGGGTCGTCGGGACAGACGCCACGGGCCTCGACCCGGCCGACGACGTTGTGCAGGAGTTCGTGGACGACGACCCGCCGTCGCGTCTCGTTGCCCAGGTCGGCCGCCAGGACGCTGAACTCGCCGCCGACCTCGCCGTACCCGACCTCGTCACCCTCGAAGTCGGCCACGAGCACCTGGTGGTAGACGCCCGCTCGCTGGCCCAGTTCCGAGCGATAGTAGCGCTCTCTGAGCGTCCAGAAGTTCCCCGCCTCGCCGGTGAAACTGACCGACTCGTTCACGCGGCCGCCGTCGCGGACGTGGACCGAGATGCCGGCCGAGTTATCGGGATTCTCGACCGGCATCTCGGCGAACTCGTCGGCGACAGCCCGGTAAAACGCCTCGTCCGGTTTTTCGGCGCCACGGGCGTAGTCGACCTGCACGTAGATATCCCTGGCGAGCGGGTCGGCACCCGGCAGCGCCACGCCGTCGGGCGTCTCCTCACGGCGTTCCCAGCCGTCGAGCAGGCCGTCACCGTCCGTATCGGCCGCGAGCGGGTCGGTCCCGACGCCGAGTTCGCGCGGGTCGTCGAGGCCGTCGTCGTCCGTGTCCGCGGCAGTCGGGTCGGTCCCCAGTTCGACCTCGAAGCCGTCGTCGAGGCCGTCGCCGTCGGTGTCCGCCTCGGTGGGGTCGGTCCCGATTTCGAGTTCGCGGCCATCGTTCAGGCCGTCGCCGTCGGTGTCCGGGGCAGTCGGGTCCGTGCCGATGTCGACTTCGCGACCGTCCGTGACGTTGTCCCCGTCGGTGTCGGGTCGCATCGGGTCGGTGTCCAGGTCGATCTCCGCCCCGTTCGCGAGGCCGTCGCGGTCGGCATCGGCGTCGGACACACCGGTTACGTTGTCGCCGTCCGACGATCCCTGGCCATCGCTTGCGTTCGCTCCGTCGGCGGGTCCAGGTCCCGGGAGCAGGACCCACAGATCGTCACGCGGGCCGTCGCCATCTCCGCCGGAACGGTCCTCCGACCCCACCGGGTCCGAATCGTCGCTCGGGCCGTCGTTCTCGGCGACCGAGTGCGTCCCGTTCGCGCCGGCATCGGCCACGTCGCCGACCGCCACGGCTCCGAACGTCCCCGCAGCCGTGACTAGCGCTACGCTCAACAGCGCGGTCACCACGGCCCTGTGCACAACCCCCTCCTCGTAGGCCTGACTGAAAGTAGTTACTCACGCGGAAGGTGTCGAATCGCAACACCCGGCCGGCGTGTGGTCGACACCTGACCGGGGCCGCGCCACTGTCCCGGTTCAGCAGACGGGTTTGGGATTGACGCCCAGCGCCTCCAGCGTCTCGAAGTAGTCGTCGTAGTCGGCCGCGATGGCATTCCCCGCGGCCTCGCGGGCGCGCTCCCAGTCGTCGTCGCTCTCGCAGACGGTCGCCAGTGCCTCGCTCGCCCCCTCGACGTGGTCGTCGAAGTCGTCGCTCACCTCGCGGAAGGTACTCGCAGTCATCGGGCTCGCCTGGCCCACGAAGTAGCCGACGACCTGGTCGGCGTTGTTGCCGGCGGCCAGCGCCCAGCCCGCGAACGCACCCAGACGCTCGACGGTCCCCTCGACGGTCCGGAGGTGGGTCTGGACCGCTGGCGACTCGCCGGGCTCGTAGTCGCCGTGTTCGTCGGCGACCGTCTCGGCGTGGTCGCGCTCGGTCTCGGCCGCCGCCGCGAACAGGTCGGCCGTCGCGTCGTCGGACTCGTCGTCGGCCCACCTCTCCAGCGTCTCGGCGGCGTGGTGGGCCCGGTCGCCCGCCGCTGCCAGGACGGCGTCGTCGTCCATCTCCCCCCCGGTGTCGGCGTACAGCGCCTTCGAGGCGCCCAGTCGCGAGAGCGGCGTCTTGTTGTCCTCGCGGACGGCGTCGACGAACTCCTGTGGGTCCATGTTCGGAGCGTCGGCCGGCGAGGGCTTGTAACCATCGTCTCCGCCGGTCCGGTGGGTCGATGTTCCGTCTTCGGCCAGTGGGCCGCGGGCTTTTCCCGCCCGCCTCCGATCGAGTCGCCATGGAGATCAGACACGCCGACGTCCTGCTCGCGCGCCCCGGTCGCAACTACGTCCTGGTTCGCCTGGAGACGGGAGACGGACTCGTCGGCTGGGGCGACGCCACGCTCAACGGCCGCGAGAAGGCCGTCGAGGCCGCGCTCGAACACCACGTCTGCCCCGAACTCGTGGGCCGTGACGCCAACCGCGTCGAGGACGTCTGGCAGTATCTCTTTCGCGGAACGTACTGGCGGGGTGGCCCCGTCCTGAACAGCGCGCTCTCGGGCGTCGATATGGCGCTGTGGGACCTGAAAGGCAAGGCCGCGGGTGTGCCGGTCTACGACCTGCTGGGCGGCCGCACCCGCGAGTACGCCACCGTCTACACGCACTGTGGCGCCGACGCGGTCGACGACGTCGTCGCGAACTGCGAGACCGCTCTGGACCGCGGGATCGACCACCTGCGGGTCAACGTCGGGAGCGGCGACGAGTACCTCGCTGTCGACCGCGTCGTCGACGGCGTCAACGAGGTGCGCGAGCGACTCGGTCCCGCACCCGAACTGATCGTCGACGTCCACGGTCGGGCGAGTCCGCGCGAGGCCCGCCGCATCGCGACCGGGCTCGAACCCGCGGACCTCTACTTCCTCGAAGACCCGCTTCGCCCCGAGAACAGGGACGCGTTCCGGGAGTTACGGGGGGCGACGACCGCGCCGCTGGCGATGGGCGAACTGTTCACGGACCCCTGGGAGATGCGCCCGCTCGTCGAGGAGCGACTGGTGGACTTCCTCCGCGTCGACCTGGCCCACGTCGGCGGTATCACCGCGGCGTCGAAACTCGCGGCGGTCGCCGAACACCACTACGTCGAGACGGCGTTCCACGGCCCGCCGGACCTCTCGCCGGTCGGCCAGGCCGCCAGCGTCCACGTCGACCTCGCCGTGCCGAACTTCGGCGTCCAGGAGTTCACCGACTACGCCGACGTCTACGGCGACCCTATCGCGGACGTCTTCGAGGGTGGCGCGACACTCGACGAGACCGTCGGCGGCCTGGACGTCCCCGACGAACCGGGACTCGGCATCGACGTCGACCGTGCAGCTGCCCGCGAGTACGACTACGAGCGCAGTCACCTCCCGACCGTCCGCCACGAGGACGGCAGCGTCGCCGACTGGTGACCCACATCGAGTGCCGCGATCAGTCCCGATTTGTCGGTGCTTACGGGGCCCGTCCGGGGATTCCCGGGCCGTGAGAACGGCTGGCACGGCGGTTGGCTTCCTGTAACGATGTGTCCCGGAGTGCTCGGTCGGCACATGGGCTCGAACACCGTCGCCAGGTCGGGAGGTCGGGGGGTCGTGGATGAGTGAGAGGCGGGTCCGCGTCGGCGTCCTGAGTCTCCACAACAGCAAGGAGACGAAAGCGATCCTGAACGCCGTCACGGCGCTCGGCCACGGGACGGAGTGGCTGCGCTCGGAGAACACGGTCGTCCGCTTCGGAGCGGGGGAGAAACGACTCACGCCGGACGTCGACGTGGTCGCCAACCGACTCCTGCTCTCGAACGCGGACGACCCGGCCGAGGAACTGGGGCTGGCCCGGACACTGGCGGGGTTGCGGCCGATGCTGAACAGCCCGGAAGCGACGGCGCGAGCAGCACACAAGACCGCCGCGGCGGTCGCCCTGATCGACGCGGACATCCCGGTCCCGCGGACGGCCCTCGCGCTCAGCAACGAGCAACTCAACCGCCTCCGCGAGGAGTTCGGCGAGGTGGCGGTGGTCAAGACCGCGATCGGGACCCATGGTGGCGGGGCCTGGAAGGTGCAGACGACCGACCCGCTCACCGCCAGGGTGGGCCGCAGGCGGGCGTTCATCCAGGAACTCGTCGGGCGCGACGGCGAACGGCCGACCGACCTCCGGGTGTACGTCGTCGACGACCAGGTGATCGGTGCGATGCGGCGCTACGCCGTCGCGGGCGACTGGCGGACGAACGTCGCGCGCGGCGGCACCGTCGAGGACGCGACCGACTCGGTGTCCGAAGACCTGCTCGAGTTGGCCCGGCGGGCGACGGCGGCGCTCGGCCTCGACTACGCCGGCGTCGACCTGATCGAGGGAGACACCGGCTGGTACGTCCTGGAGGTCAACCCGACGGCCGGATTCAGGGGCTTCTACCGGGCGACGGGCCACAGTCCGGCCCCGTACATCGCCCGGCAGGCGATCGAGGCCGCGGGCGGGTCCGTCGACGACGACCGCGTGGCGACCCTCGCGTCGACGCTCGACGACTCGGCGCCGGCGTGCAAACCAGTCCCCACGCCCGCACCAACTGGAGAGGCAGTCACGATCGGGTTCACCGAACAGGTCGTCGTCAGCGGGACCGGGGGGACGAAGACCGTCGTCGCGAAGTCCGACTCGGGCGCCGCCAGCACGAGCGTCGACCTCCAGCTCGCGGCGGACATCGGCGCGGGACCGATCCACACCGTCTCCCGGGTGCGTTCGGGCAGTTCGAAGGAGGCGAAGACGCGACCGGTCGTCGACCTCGTCGTCGGGGTCGCCGGCGAGCAGTACACCGTCGCAGCGAACATCGAGGACCGCACGCACATGAGCCACCCGCTCTTGCTCGGCCGGGACATCCTGAAACACTACCGCCTGGACGTCAGTCGCCGCGTCGAAGACCACACGACGGTCACCGACGAGGAGTGAGGGGTTGCGCGGGCACCGACCCGTGCTGTGTGGCCCTGCCAGACGGGACCACGAACGGGAACACGTCGGAGGTCCCGGGGGAACACGTCGCGGGTCGCCGGTTTCCGCAGGTCTATGGAGTCGGTCGCCCAACTACGACTCATGGAGTACACCACACTCGGTTCGACCGGCATGGACGTCTCGCAGGTCTGTCTCGGCTGTATGAGCTTCGGCAGCGAGGAACCCTGGATGCTAGACGAAGACGAAGGTCGCGAGATCATCGAGCGCGCGATCGACCTCGGCGTCAACTTCTTCGACACCGCCAACGCCTACTCCGACGGCGAGAGCGAGGAAATCCTGGGGGACGTCCTCGCCGACTACGACCGCGACGAGCACGTCCTCGCCACGAAGGTTCGCTTCCCCGTCGGCGAAGACCACCCTAACGCCTCCGGACTCTCCCGAAAGACTATCGAACAGGAAGTCGCCGCCAGCAAGGAGCGCCTCGGCGTCGACACCATCGACCTCTACCAGACACACCGCGTCGACCCGGACACCCCGCCGGAGACGACGCTGCGGGCACTCGACGACCTCGTCCGACGGGGTGACGTCCGCCACGTCGGTACCTCCTCGATGTGGGCCCACGAACTCGCCGAGCGCCTGGCGACCAGCGAGCGCGAGAACCTGGTGAGCTACGAGACGATGCAGAACCACTACCACCTCGCCTACCGCGAGGAAGAGCGGGACATGCTCCCCCTGTGCGACGCGAACGATATCGGCGTCGTCCCCTGGGGACCGCTCGGGCAAGGATTCCTCGCCCGACCGTTCGACGAACTGGAGCGGACGACCCGTGGCAATCCCGAGAACCACCACAACCCGACGCCCGAGTACGAGCGCGGCGGCGGTGAAGCGATCAACGAGCGCGTCCAGGAACTCGCCGCCGACTACGACGTCACGATGGCACAGATCGCACTGGCGTGGATGTACGACAACGAGTACGTCGACGCACCCATCGTCGGGACGACCAGCGTCGAACACCTCGAACAGGCCGTCGAAGCGCTCGACATCTCGCTCTCGGAATCGGATATCGAGTACCTCGAAGAACCCTACGAGCCCCAGCCGGTCATCGGACACTGAGCCCGGCCGGCTCCGTCTCGACTGCGTTCGGGCCGCCGACGTCAGACCACCGAGCGATACTTCTCGAACGCGGGCCGGGCCCGCCGGACGGCCCGTTTCCCGACGACGCTCGCCAGCAGGTTACAGACGAAGTACCACACCATCCAGACCTGCATCGGGCCGACGAGGCGGGCGGTCCAGACGACCCGGCCCATGAACGGCAGCATCTGGGCGGCGGGCGTGATCGCGGCCGCGGGGTTGACCGTCAGCCACGACAGCCACAGGAATATCGGGATCGTCACGAGCATCGTGTAGACCATCGGCCGGAGCATCCCCTTCAGGGCGCCCAGCTGTTCGCCCATCAACTCGCGCTGGCGGGTCTGCAGGCGCTCGACGGCGTCGTCGTCACCGCGGTCGCGGGCGGCCTGCAACCGCTCGTTGACCTCCTGGAGGCGCTCCTGGACCTGTTCGCGCTGGGTTCCGTCGGTGAGGCGTTTCCGGAGCGTCGTCGAGACGAGCGTCGTCGCCACCGCCAGAAGCGCGACCGTCAGCCCGAACGGCAGCGTTGCCTCGACCGGCCCGAACAGGAGGTGTGCGGTACTTCCGATGGTGTCTTTGGCCACCGGGATCTGGTAACTGGCCATCAGTCCGAGCGCGCAGACGCCAGCGACCTTGTCCGAGCGCGACCACCCCCCGTCCGCGTCGCCGCTGGTGGTCGGAGCACTGGTCGCCGCTGTCCCGGTATCGAGGTCGTCGAGAACCGACCGCACGGCGTCCGGGTCGTCGAGGACGAAGCCCGCGTCGGTGGCGACGAGCAGTTCCGATTCGAGCAGTCGCCCCCACTGTTCGGCGGGGACGTCGCCGCTGACGTCGCTCCACGTGACGATCCCGTCCCCGGATTCCGCGCGGTCCAGGACGTGCCGTGCCGCGTCGGCGAGCGCGTCGTCTCCCTGTAACGTCTCGCGTACGTCGTCCATCACCGGGAGTTGTCAGTCCCGGATTATGAACTTTGTTCAGTCACTCTCACCCGTCGCTCGCCGACCCGCTCTCGCGCTCGTGGAGGATCGCTCGGGCGGTCACGCGGGTCGTCGCGACGTGGGCGGCGACGAGCACGAGGACGGCGACGACGATGAACAGCCCCTCGCGGAGCGTCGGCAGGAGGCCCAGCGAGACGATGAGCGTCGTCGCACACGCCGGCGGGTGGACGGTATCGAGCGCGAGCATCGCCACGCTCGTCACCGCGAGCGCCAGGACGCCGCTGGCGACGACCGCCGCGAGTGCGGGCGACCGGGGTGCCAGGTCCGCGGTCACGACAACGCCGTCGGCGAGTCCTCGGTAGGCGACCAGTCCGGCGACGACACCGACGACGTGGCCCGCGACGACCCTCGCGAGTCGCCCCCTGTTTCGGGTCCGCTGACTCGCCAACAGGTAGGCTGTCGGCCCGAGACTCGGGAAGACGAACGGCGTCCCGGTGACCCAGGCGACGACGCCGGTCACTGCGAGGAGGACGCCGGCGTGTACTCCCGTTCTGACGGCGGTGCGCACGTCCGCCCGTCCGTGTCGACGCAAAAGAGCGTGACGTTCTCTGGACGTTCGATCAGTTCCGGGGCGACCGTGAGACCCGCCGGCTTCCAGGCGGGATGCGCCTTCGTCACGAACACGCCCTGGTCGTGGCGTCCCGAGTCGTGACGCTTCTGGTCGTAGCATCCTGAGTCGTGACGCTTCTGGTCGTAGCATCCCGAGTCGTGACGTCTCTGGTCGTGAATCGAGATATGGTAGACGGCGGGCACGGATCAGTATGTGGGAAAATGCCAGGGTCGGACCGAGTGGACACCGTTTTCCGTCGGGATTCACTTCCGGCGGCCACCGTGAACACGTTCGCCTGGGGCAGTCGCGTCGGACCGTCGTTCGACACCCGCCGGTCGGTGGCCGCCCGCTGGAGGGGGGCGTAGATGTTCGGCACCGGGATCCCGCTCGTCGGCCTGCTCACGCTCGTCCTGCTGGGATTCGTCATCGCGACCACCGTCAACACCTTCGCCATGGAGGCGGCCGTACTGTTCGTCCCCGCGTTCCTGTTCGTCTTCCCCGTCCTCGTCCCGGGGTTTCCGGATCTGGCGCCCAACGCCGCGGTCGGACTGGCGCTGTTCGTCGAACTCTTTGGCTACTCTTCGTCCGTCCTCGCGTACTGGTACCGCCACCAGATCGACTTCAACGTCGCCGGGAAGGTGCTGGCCGTCACGATTCCCACGGCCGTCGTCGCACGGGCGGGGTCGTACTACGTTCCCTCCGACCTCCTGATGGTCGGCTTCGGCGTCCTGCTGGTCGGGCTCGCGGTCGTCCTCTACGAGTCCCACGAACACGGCCCGTCGCTGGTCGACACCGTCGCCGAGAAACCCGAACTCTCGCTGCTGGCGGTCCTCGACGAGGCCTACGAACCCCGGACTCGATTCTTCAGCGACACGCACGACGCCGCCGAGACGCCACCCAGCGAGGCGATGGGTGGCCCGGCCACTTCCCACCACGAACGGGCGAACGGCGACGCCGTGATGGGCGACGGCGACGACGCGACCGCGTTCCACCTCGAACGGGCCGACGTCGTAATCTCGGCGCTGGGTGGGACTCTGGCGGGGCTCGTGGGGATCGCCGTCGGCGAGTTGACCCAGACGATGCTCGCCATCCGCCGGCGCGTCCCGCTGAAACTCTCGACGGGCACGAGCGCACTCGTCCTCCACCTCACGATCATCGCCGCGCTCGTGACGAACGTCGCGCTCCTCCGATTTGCCCCCTCGGTCACTGGCGAGGGCTTTACCGTGCCCTTCCTGCTGGGGTCGTTCGTCGCCACCGGCTGTCTGTTCGGCGGGCAGGCGGGCGCCTTCCTCAACAACCGCCTCCCCGAGTCGGCGGTGATGGCGATGCTCATCGCCGTCTACTTCCTCGTCGGCCTGTTCGTCGTCGTCCGGACGCTGGTGCTGGGCGGTGGCGGGCACTGACCGGCCGACGACTCGCCGCTCGACCGGTGATCGTGGGTGGAAACTTTTTTGATAGTATCACGGAAACACGCCGTCCATGTCGGAATTAGCACTGCCGCTGTTGCAGGTCCCTGGCGGTCCGGAACTCATCATCATCGGCATCATTCTGTTGATCGCCGTCGGAGGGTTCCTCCTCTGGCTCGGACTGGCCTACTGGGTCTACCGCGACGCGACCCGGCGCAACATGGACAACGCCCTCCTGTGGGGAGTCGTCACGTTCGTCCTCGGCCTCATCGGTCTCGTCATCTACCTGATCGTCCGCGAGTGACTGGACGCGGTTTTTCGATCCGGGAGCACGTGACAGAACGAGTTCCGGGGAGTGGTCTCACCGAAATGGCCGTGTGATGTCCGCTCAGTGAACTGAGCAGTAGTTACAGGCCGATCCACAGTTGAAGAAACTGGTGTCGGAGACAGCACCGCACTCGTCAGTGAGAGGTGAAAGCCCTCGGACCGCGAGCCCGCCGAGGGCTTCCATCGCACAAGCGTGACGGCGGTTGCGTTCGCTGTGATGGCTCGGAATGTTACATCTATTCCCTGAACCTAATGGGTCCGGACTGTCCGAGAGGCAACTCGATCCCTCGCTGGACCCCGGGCACGCCGCGACGGTACTTCGCAACTACCAAATAGGCGCTGTTCCGATCTTCGGACGATAAATGCCAAGGCCAGAGGTTCTCGACCGTATCAAGGAGGCGGAACGGGAGGCAGACGAGATCGTCGCCGAGGCGGAGGAGGAGGCCGAGGAGATCGTCGCACAGGCACGCGAAGAAGCCGACGAGATCCGCGAACAGGCCCGCGAGGAGGCCGACGCGGCGGCCGAGGAACGGGTCGAAGACGCCCGCGAGGAGATCGAGGAAGAACGCGAGCGCATCCTGGCGGAGGGGCGCGAGGAGCGCGAGACACTCGAGGCGCAGGCCCGGGAACAGAAAGAGGCGGTGGTGGAGTACGTCGTCTCGCAGTTCGAGGAGGCGGTGCATGCTCAGACCTAAGCAGATGAGCAAGGTGTCCGTGACGGGTTCGAAAGCCGTCATGGGCGACGTCGTCGAGGCGGTCCACGACCTGCACCTCGTCCACCTCTCTGACTACGACGGCGCCTGGGAGGGGTTCGACAACGGCAACCCCATGGAGGGCGGCGACGAGGCCTCGGAGAAACTCGTCACCGTGCGCTCGCTCAAGAGCATCCTCGACGTCAGCGAGGAGGACGCGGGTCCCAGCCGGATCGTCACGGACGAAGCACTGGAGGAGGAACTCGAAGAGATCCGCGTCGAGGCGAACGAACTCGACGACCGGCGCTCGGAGCTCCGGGACGAACTCCGCGAGATCGAAGAGCGCGAAGATGCCATGGAGCCGTTCGCCGAACTCGGGATCGACCTCGACCTGCTGTGGGGCTACGACTCGCTGGCCGTCGCGGTCGGCGAGGGCGACGCCGACGACGTCCAGCGGGCCACCGCCGGCGTCGACGGCGCGGTCGAAGTCTTCTCCGAGGGCGACGTGGTGGCGGTCTTCGCACACGCCGACGAGGACGAACTCTCGGAGGCGCTGGTCGAGGCGGAGTTCGGCGAGATCGAGGTCCCCCACGAGGAGGGCGACCCCGAGGACGCGCTCGCGGAACTCGAACACCGCGAGGACCAGACCGAGACGAAACTCGACACCGTCGAGTCCGAGATCAGGGACCTGCGCTACGACGCCGCCGCGTTCCTGCTGGCGGCAGAAGAGAAACTCTCCATCCAGGCGCGCAAGGCCGAGGCACCCCTCTCGTTTGCGACGACCCGCAACGCGTTCGTCGCCGAAGGGTGGATCCCGACCGAGCGCGTCGGCGAGTTCGAGGCGGCCATCGACGACGCAGTCGGTGACCACGCGGACGTCGAGGAACTCGAGGTCGCCGCCTACAACAGTCACGGTCACGCCGAGACCCAGGAAGAAGTCGACCACGACGCCGGTAGCGGGGCGGCCGCAGGGAGCATCGCCGCGGCGGACGCGACCGACGAGGAAGCCGAGAGCGAGTCCGACGAGGAAGCCGAACCGGTCGAGGCTCGCGCCGACGGCGGCGGTACGGAGGAGGTCCGTTCTGACGGCGGTGTCGTCATGATGGGTAAGGACGATCCGCCGGTCATCCAGGACAACCCCGGCCTCGCGAAACCGTTCGAGTTGCTCACGCAGGCGGTCGGCCGACCCAACTACTCGGAGTACGACCCGACGATCGTGCTCCTGCTGACGTTCCCGCTGATGTTCGGGTTCATCATCGGGGACTTCGGTTACGGGCTGATCTACTCCGGTATCGGCTACTACGTGTACAGCCGCTTCGAGTCCGAAGCGATGACGCGGTTCGGTATCATCACCCTCGCCGCCGGTATCATGACGACGGTCTTCGGCATCCTCTACGGCGAGATATTCGGGCTGCACCTGATCGCCTCGGAGTTCTGGGAGGCGGTCGTGGGGCTCGAACACGCACCCATCGAGAAGGGGCTCTCGCCCGCGACGAGCTACTGGGCGAGCACGTGGTTCATCGTCACGACGCTGTTCGGCGTGCTCCACCTGAATACGGCCTACATTCTCGAGTTCATCGAGAACCGTGCGCTCCACGGCACGAAGGAGGCCATCCTTGAGTCGGGGTCGTGGATCCTGGCGCTGAACGGCCTGTGGCTGTTCATCTTCGCCCGTCCCCCGACGACTACCGAGAACGGCGAGACCGTCTTCCTCGGGCCGAAACCGGACTTCATCTACCAGGTGTTCGACAGCGGAGCCGAGACGTCGTTCGCCCTCGGGTTCACCGGGATCCCGCCGATCACCGTCCTCGACGTGCCGCTGCTCGGGACGATCCCGCTCACGGAACTGGTCGGCGTCCTGATGATCCTCGCCGGCGCCGTCTTCCTGGCGCTGGGTCCGACCTACGAACTGATCGAGATCCACACCGTGCTGGCCCACGCGCTGTCGTACCTGCGGATCGCCGCGGTCCTGCTCGCGAAAGCGGGGATGGCCTTCGCCGTCAACCTCCTGTTCTGGGGGGTCTACGCGACGCCGGGCGACCACGGTGCCGAGTGGCACTTCATGGTCTTCTACGGCCCGTCGTACGTCGAGAGCCACTACGAGAACGCCCAGATATTCTTCGACGGGATGGTCCACATGGGCCCGATGCTGGTCGTCTTCGGTGTGCTCGTCTACATCGTCGGCCACCTGGTCGTCCTCGCGCTGGGCGTGACCTCCTCGGGCATCCAGTCCGTCCGCCTGGAGTACTTCGAGTTCTTCTCGAAGTTCTACGAGGGCAACGGCCGCACCTACAACCCGTTCGGTAGCGAGCGCAACTACACCGACGAACAGTCCTGACGCGGTCGGTTTCTGTTCGATTTTCGTCTCTAACTCCGCTCGAGTTTCGAGTGCGGCCGAGCCCCGGACGGCTCGCGCAGCGTCCAACCGGTCGAACTGACCACCCACAGGGCGGGATCGACGGGGGGTTCGTGTGAGTGGATCCCACGCAGTTAGCCGCCGAAATACCGGATTACTGGCGCGTTACCCGTCCGATTTGGGAAGCTTTAAGCCCACGATAGAGCAAACGTCCGACCGTACGGAAACACAACTCGCGAGTGAATCCAGACCAATGATCGACGCTACTACACAGTTGGCCGCAGTCGCACTGCAGCAGAGCTCACCCGCACTCGAACCGGTCGCCGCCGCCGCCATCGCGGTCGGTCTCGGCGCGCTCGGGACCGGTATCGCACAGCGGTCGATCGGTGCCGCGGCCGTCGGGGCCGTCGCCGAGGACCGCGACATGCTCGTCCCGGCACTCATCTTCACGGCGCTCCCCGAGACGCTCATCATTATCGCGTTCGTGACGATGTTCATCGCCCAAGGGGCCCAGTAAACGTCCCTTCGAGTTCACAATGAGCCTCGATACCGTCGTAGAGGACATCCGAGACGAAGCCCGCGCGCGTGCCGAAGAGATCCGCGAGGACGCTCAAGGGGAAGCCGACGAGATCGTCGCCGAGGCGGAAGCCGACGCCGAGTCGATCCGCGAGGAGCGCCTCGCGGAGGCCGAGGCGACCATCGAGCAGGAGCGCGAACAGCGCGTCTCCAGCGCCAAACTCGAGGCCAAACAGGAGCGCCTCGAGGCCCGCCAGTCGGTCCTCTCGGAGGTCCGCGACGCCGTCGAGGCCCAGTTGGCGGACCTCGACGGTGACACCCGCGAGGAACTCACCCGGGAACTGCTCGACGCCGCCGCGGCCGAGTTCGACGACGACGCCGCAGTCACCGTCTCCGGTCGCGCCGACGACGAGGAACTGCTGACCGAGCTGGCCGACGAGTACGGCTTCGAGTACGGCGGCGAGTACGCCTGTCTCGGCGGTGTCGTCGTCCGGAGCGAGGCCTCGCGGGTCCGCGTGAACAACACGTTCGACTCGGTGCTGGAGGACGTCTGGGAGGACGAACTCCGCGAGGTCAGCGACAGACTGTTCGAGCAACAGCAATGAGCACCCAGGACTACCAGAGCAGCAACTACGAGTACGTGACCGCGCGAGTGCGGTCGCGCCGGTCGAAGCTCTTCGACGACGACGACTACCGGAAGCTGGTCCGGATGGGCACCGGGGAGATCGCCCGCTTCATGGAGGAGAGCGAGTACGAGGCGGAGATGAACCGGCTCGGTTCGCGCCACTCCGGGGTCGACCTCATCGAGTTCGCACTCAACGAGAACCTCGCCGACCACTTCGACGACCTGCTGCGCTGGGCGAACGGCACGCTGTACGACTACGTCGCCCGGTACCTCCGCAAGTTCGACGTCTGGAACGTCAAGACGGTCCTGCGGGGGATCTACTCGAACGCGGACCGGGACACCGTCGAGGCCGACCTCATCGACGCCGGTGAGTTCTCCGACCGCCAGCTCGAGGACCTGCTGGACGTCGGCACGGTCGAGGAAGTCGTCGCCGCGCTCGACCGGACGCTGTTTGGCGACCCGCTCGAAGCGGCGCTCGAAGACTACGAGGAGACCGGGCTGCTAGTCCCGCTGGAGAACGCGCTGGACCGGACGTTCTACGAGTACCTCGTTTCGGGGCTCCCCGACGAACCGGACCGGGCGACGAGCCTGTACATCGAGTTCCTCGAGGCCGAGATCGACTTCCGGAACCTCCGGAACGCGCTGCGGCTGGCGCGGTCGGGCGCCGATATGGACCCCTCGGAGTACTACATCGAGGGCGGGCGACTGTTCGACGAACAGGAACTGCGACAGCTGGCGACCGACGAGGCCCAGCTGGTCGACCACATCCGCGAGAGCATCTACGGCGACGACCTGAACGAGGCGCTGGGCGTCCTCGAGGAGGCGGCGAGTCTCATCGAGTTCGAACACGCGCTCGACGCGGCGCTGCTGGAGTACGCCGACGCGCTCTCGAACCGGTACCCGCTGTCGGTGTGTCCCATCCTCTCGTTTATCCTCGCCAAGGAGCGCGAGGTCGACAACATCCGGGCGATCGCCCGCGGCCGCGAGGCCGGGCTGGAACCCGAGGAGATCGAGGAGGAGCTGGTCCACCTATGAGCCAGGAGATCGGCGTCGTCGGCAGTCCGGACTTCACGACCGGATTCAGGCTGGCCGGCGTCCGCAAGTTCGCGGACATCCCCGACGAGGACAAGGAGGCAGAGCTCGACGCGGCCGTCCGGGAGATGCTGGAAGACGACGAGGTCGGCATCGTGGTGATGCACAGCGACGACCTCGACGACCTCTCCCGGAACGTACGGTCGGACGTCGAAACGAGCGTGGAGCCCGTCGTCGTCACCCTCGGCGGTGAGGGGGGGTCCGAGGGGCTCCGCGAGCAGATCAAACGCGCCATCGGGATCGACCTGATGGCCGAGGACTAACATGAGCCAAGCTACAGACACGACAGTTCGCGAGGACGGCGTCATCGAGAGCGTCTCCGGGCCGGTCGTCCAGGCCCGAGACCTCGACGCGAAGATGAACGACGTCGTCTACGTCGGCGACGAGGGACTGATGGGCGAGGTCATCGAGATCGAAGGCAACATCACGACTATCCAGGTCTACGAGGAGACCTCCGGCGTCGCGCCGGGCGAACCCGTCGAGGGGACGGGCGCGCCGCTGTCGGTCGACCTCGGGCCCGGAATGCTCGACTCCATCTACGACGGCGTTCAGCGCCCGCTGGACGTCCTCGAGGAGAAGATGGGCTCGGCGTTCCTCGACCGCGGCGTCGACGCGCCGGGGGTCGACCTGGAGAAGACCTGGGAGTTCGAACCCACGGTCGAGGCAGGCGACGAAGTCGGGCGCGGTGACGTCGTCGGCGTCGTCGACGAGACGGCCAGTATCGAACACAAAGTGATGGTCCCGCCGGGCGCACTCGACGAGGGCGAGACCGCCGAGGTCGAGCACGTCGAGTCGGGCAACTTCGACGTGACCGAGACGGTCGCCGAACTCGACAACGGCGCCGAAGTGACCATGCGCCAGGAGTGGCCCGTCAGGGAAGCGCGTCCCACGGTGGACAAGCAGACTCCCACGGAACCGCTGACGTCGGGCCAGCGCATCCTCGACGGCCTCTTCCCGCTCGCGAAGGGCGGGACGGCTGCGATTCCGGGTCCCTTTGGCTCCGGGAAGACGGTCACCCAGCAGAGTCTCGCCAAGTTCGCCGACGCGGACATCGTCGTCTACATCGGCTGTGGCGAGCGGGGCAACGAGATGACGGAGGTCATCGACGACTTCCCGGAACTGCCGGACCCCCAGACGGGCAACCCCCTGATGGACCGCACCTGCCTCATCGCCAACACGTCGAACATGCCCGTGGCGGCGCGTGAATCCTGCGTGTACACCGGGATCACCATCGCGGAGTTCTACCGCGACATGGGCTACGACGTGGCGCTGATGGCCGACTCCACCTCGCGGTGGGCCGAGGCCATGCGCGAGATCTCCTCGCGACTGGAGGAGATGCCCGGCGAGGAGGGCTACCCCGCGTACCTGGCCGCGCGTCTCTCGGAGTTCTACGAGCGCGCAGGCTACTTCGAGAACATCAACGGCACCGAGGGCTCGATTTCGGTCATCGGTGCTGTCTCGCCGCCGGGCGGCGACTTCTCCGAGCCGGTGACCCAGAACACGCTGCGCATCGTCAAGACGTTCTGGGCGCTGGACTCTGACCTGGCCGACCGCAGGCACTTCCCGGCGATCAACTGGAACGATTCGTACTCGCTGTACCGGGACCAGCTCGACCCGTACTTCACCGAGCACGTCGCAGACGACTGGACCGACCAGCGCCAGTGGGCGGTCGACACGCTCGACGAGGACGACGAGCTCCAGGAGATCGTCCAGCTCGTCGGCAAGGACTCACTGCCCGAAGACCAGCAGCTCACGCTGGAGGTCGCCCGCTACATCAAGGAGGCGTGGCTCCAGCAGAACGCCCTGCACGACGTCGACCGGTACTGTCCGCCGGAGAAGACTTACCGGCTCCTCGGCGCCATCAAGACGTTCAACGACGAGGCCTTCGACGCGCTGGACGCGGGCGTCCCGGTCGACGAGATCACGGACATCGAGGCGCTCCCGCGCCTGAACCGCATCGGGACGACGCCTGACGACGAGGCCGACGAGTTCGTCGACGAGCTCGAGGCGGACATCACCGAACAGCTGCGCGCACTCTACTGATCATGAAAGAATACCAGACCATCACGGAAATCAGCGGCCCCCTGGTCTTCGTCGAGACGGACGAGCCCATCGGCTACGACGAGATCGTCGAGATCGAGACCGGCGACGGCACCACCCGACGGGGACAGGTGCTCGACACCACGAGCGACCACGTCGCTATCCAGGTGTTCGAGGGCACGACCGGGATCGACCGCAACTCCTCGGTCACGTTCCTCGGCGAGACCATGAAGATGCCCGTCACGGAGGACCTGCTCGGTCGCGTCCTCGACGGGTCGGGTAACCCCATCGACGGCGGTCCCGACATCGTCCCCGAGGAGCGACGGGACATCGTCGGCGAGGCGATCAACCCCTACTCCCGGGAGTACCCCGAGGAGTTCATCCAGACCGGCGTCTCCGCCATCGACGGCATGAACACGCTGGTCCGGGGCCAGAAACTGCCCATCTTCTCGGCGTCGGGCCTGCCCCACAACGACCTCGCGCTGCAGGTCGCCCGACAGGCGACCGTGCCGGAAGAGGAGGAAGGCGACGGAGACGACGGCGACGACGAGAGTTCGGAGTTCGCAGTCATCTTCGGCGCGATGGGTATCACCGCAGAGGAGGCAAACGAGTTCATGGACGACTTCGAGCGCACCGGCGCACTCGAGCGGTCTGTCGTCTTCATGAACCTCGCGGACGACCCCGCAGTCGAGCGGACGGTCACGCCGCGACTCGCGCTCACGACGGCGGAGTACCTCGCCTTCGAGCACGGCTATCACACGCTGGTCATCCTCACGGACATGACCAACTACTGTGAGGCGCTGCGGGAGATCGGCGCCGCACGCGAGGAGGTGCCCGGCCGGCGTGGCTACCCGGGGTACATGTACACCGACCTCGCCCAGATCTACGAGCGCGCGGGTCGGATCAAGGGTCAGGACGGCTCTATCACGCAGATGCCCATCCTGACGATGCCCAGCGAGGACATCACTCACCCGATCCCGGACCTGACGGGCTACATCACGGAGGGGCAGATCCTCATCGACTCCGGGCTGAACAGCCAGGGTGTCGAGCCGCCGGTGAACGTTTCGCCGAGCCTCTCGCGGCTGATGGACGACGGTATCGGCGAGGGGCTGACCCGCGGGGACCACGGTGGTGTCTCCGACCAGCTGTTCTACGCCTACGCGGAGGGCAAGGACAAGCGCGACCTCGTCAACATCGTCGGTCGCGAGGCGCTCTCCGAGCGCGACAACCGCTTCCTCGACTTCGCCGAGCGCTTCGAGGCGGAGTTCGTCGACCAGGGGTTCAACACGAACCGCACGATTGAGGAGACGCTCACAATCGGCTGGGAACTCCTCTCGATGCTCCCGAAGGACGAACTCAACCGCGTCGACGAGGAGTACATCGAGGAGTACTACCAGGAAGACGCCGCTGCCGAAGTCGCTGCCGACTGACGCGCTCTCGCTTTTCGTTCTCCCGGCGCCGTCGCTCTCTCGTCGTTTTCGAACTGATTCTCGTCGACAGTCGGTGGTGTGGATCCGTCGAATTCACCGGCGCCAGACTAGCGATACCCCCCACAGCATGAGAAGCGCACCCGCCAGCAGGTAGACGAAACCCGGCAGAGTATACGAGATGACGTTCGTCAACCGTGCCAGCCCGTAGCCGACTGCGGCAACACCGAAACACAGTACGAGAACCGTTTCGACGTGACCGGCCCTGGTGTCGGGTCTGTCGTACTCCATTTTTGTCACCACGGTTCGTGTCGGTGAAGAATATTTTGGCTGTCTGGAAGAACAACTATCGAGAGCGGTCGTGGAAACGTCCACGGGGTAGTGTGTGGGTGTCAGTTGTTTCAGGTGGAATCGCTGTGAGAGAAACTGTGTCCGCAGACAGCACCGCACTCAACGTAGAGTGATGAAAGCCCTCGGGCCGCTGGCGGTCGCTGAGCGGGATATTCTCGCTCGAACAACCACACCGCACAGCACTCGCGAGAATAGGGCCCGCTCAGGCGACCTCGGGGCTTCGCCCCGCCAGTTCCGGGAGAGCAAGCTCTCCCGACGTCCCGTTCGCTTCGCTCACGGGACCGGCCCTCGCCCTTTCAGTCCACCAGGGGGAATATTGTTTCACAGGCCGTCACAACGTGAAACGTTCGGTAGCCGGCGCCGCAGACTATGTCCCCTGGCGGACTGGAAGGGCGAGGCGGGCTCGCGCCGGAGGGGAGTCGCCTGAGCGGGCCACTATCCGCGCGGGCGGTGCTGAGAGCGCGGATATCCCGCGCAGCGACCGCGAGCACGCCGAGGGGTTCCATCTCGCGATCACGACTGCGGTCTCGACAATCCTGACTGCGGTCGCGGGGGCTGTACTCTCTCGAATTGCTACCTCTACGCCCTGAAGATACCGTTCAGAGACGAGTGAAGGGGTTCACGAGGTTCTACGACACGCTGATACCGAGTCTCGGGCCCACCGTTGCGGTCAGTTGCGTGACCCGCCGGCCACGTTCTCGGGAGACACACGGGCGATCCGCCCCTCACACTCGACGTCGAGGCCGCCGTCGCGAGCGTGTGCGACGAGTGCCTGCCACTGTTCATCGTGCTCGGCGACCACGCTGTCCCGGTGCAGCGGGCCGAAGGACTCGATGGTGACGACGTACTCGGGGGCCGCCACGCGATAGGTCCGGTCGGGATCGAGCGGGTCGCCCCCGACGGTCGCCCGCGCGAGTTCGCTCTCGTCGGTCCAGACGACGCGGCCGCCGCTGACGTGGAACTGGACCCAGCCACGGTCGCCCGGGTGGGGATAGGCGGCCTCGGCCAGGACCGTACGGAGTGCCGCCCCGTCGAGTTCGAGTTCGACGACCGGCCCGGCGAACGGACACACCGAGACCACGTCGTCGACGGTCACCGCACCCGTGATGGGGTCGCCGGTTCGGACCGACCCGCCCGGGAACAGACCCAGTTGTGCGTCGGCACTCGCACGCATCGCGTCGGCGGCGAAGTTGCCCACGCGGCTCTCGCCGCCGAACCGCTCGCGCTCCGTCCGGACGAGCGGGTCGTCGACGTGTGCGACTACCTCGTCGACGCCCAGCGCCGCCCGTCGCTCGCGGTAGGTTTCGGCGACCGACGCGGCTGCCGGGGGCTCGTCACTCGACGCGGCCGCCGGGTTCCGGTCACTCGACGCGGCCGCCGGGTTCCGGTCACTCGACTCGGCGACCGTCCGCCCGTCGCTGGATCCGTGTCCGTGTCCGTGTCCGTGTTCGCCGCCGTCCGCCTCTGCTGTGGGGGTCGGTTTCGGGTCGAACGACGCCGGGTCGATCTCGTGGAACTCGACGGCAGACTCGCTCCCGAGGGTCACCTCGACGAGTTCGGTGCCACCGCCCGCAGTCCGAACGAGCAGCGTGTCGTCGAATAGCTCGACGCGACGGCTGTGGAGGTGGCCACCGAGGACGACGTCGGCGTCGACGCCCGCCGCGACGGTCGGGTCCTCCGCCCCGCAGTGTGCGAGCACGATGCGGTAGTCGACCGCACCCAGTTCCGCGAAGGCGTCGTTGGCGGTTGCGACGGGGTCGCCGAACGCCAACTCGTCGACAGTGCCACAGATGTCGGCCGTGTCGGGATGGGCGACGCCGACGATTCCCACCCTGTGGCCGTCGCGTTCGACCACGGTGGCGTCGGGGACGCCGTCGAGACTCCCGTCGGAGTCCGGATCCACCTTCCCGTCGGAGTTCGAATCCATCTCCCCGTCCGGGACAGAGACGTTCGCACAGCAGTAGGTCGTGGGGACACGGCTGGCCCACTCGCCGGCCCACGCGGCGCCGTGGTCGAAGTCGTGGTTGCCGAAGGTGTCGGCGGTCGGTTCGACGGCCTCGAAGAAGGGGACCGCCTGCGCGCGGCTCTCGTCGGTCAGGAGCGCGAGCGTCCCCAGTGCCGTGTTGTCGCCGCCGCCGACCACGAGCGTGCGCTCGTCGCGGCGTCGCGCTATCAGGTCGGCGATGGCACCGACCCGTTCGGGGTCGTCGTAGGCGTTTTCGAGGTCCGAGTATCCCAGGACGCGGAGTGGCGGCTGTTCGTCGGTCGAGTGAGGGCTGTCGTCGTGCATGGTCGTGGTGGCTGCGGGTGTCGCGTCCGCGGTTGGACGAGACGGTTGTTGCTTCGGGGTGAGGCCGTCGAGCCGATAAAACTTCGGCGTTCACGCCGGGCCGATCGCTGCCGACGCGGGTCGTAGTAACGCTGATAGGCCGGGCGTGGGAAGGGCCGGGCATGTCTGCACGCGGGGAACGGTCGACGGCGCGGGTTCTCTACGTCGACCCCGACGAGGAGCGGGCAGCGGCGGGCATCCAGGCGCTCGCCCAGGTCTTCGCCGTCGAGCACGTCCGCGAGCCCGAGCAGGTGCGAGCGCGGGTCGCCGACGACCCCCCCGACTGTATCGTCACCGAGCAGGCACTCGGCGCGGAGTCGGGGCTCGACCTCCTGGGTGACGTCCGCCGGCGCGACGGCCCACCGGTCGTCATGTTCACCGACGACGGCGACGAACGCCTCGCGGCCGACGCCATCTCGACCGGTGTCGCCGACTACGTTCCGCGCGAACCGCTCGGGAAACAGCGACTGGCCCTGCGCGACGCCGTCGAACGGGTGCTCGCGGAAGCAAAAACGGAAGCGCAACCGACGTTCCCGCAGGTGACCGAACAGCTCAAAGACCGCGCGATGGACGAGGCTCCGGTCGGGATCACCATCGCGGACGCACGCCGTCGAGACTATCCGCTCATCTACGCCAACGAGGCCTTCGAGGAGTTGACGGGCTATTCGGAGGCCGAGTCGATCGCCCGAAACTGCGATTTCCTCCAGGGCGACGACAGCGACCCCTACGCCGTCGCCGAGATGTCACGCGCACTCGGCGCGGCCGAGCCCGTGTCTGTCGAGATCGAGAACTACGCGAAAGACGGCGAGCGCTTCTGGAACCGGGTCGACATCGCGCCCATCTACGACGGCGACGAGCTGACCCACTTCGTGGGCTTCCAGCTCGACGTGACCGAGCGCGTCGAGGCCGAACGCGAGGCCAAACGACAGGCCGAGAAGGCTCGCGCCGAGCGCGAGACGGTCGAGGCGCTGCTCGCGCGGATCGACGGCCTCGTGACGGACGTGACCAGCGGACTGCTGGGTGCGGAGGACCGCGAGGCGGTCGAACGCGTGGTGTGTGACCGACTGGTCGAGACCGACGAGTACGCCGCCGCCTGGGTCGGCGACCCCGCACCGGCCGGCGACGTCGTCGAACCCAGTACCTGGGCCGGGGGCGAGCGGCCGGCGTCGCTCTCGGTCCCCCTCGACGGTGACGACCTCGCCGCTCGCGCCATCGCTACCGGCGAGTTGCAGGTCGTCAGCGAGAACGACGACAGCGAGGAAGACGAGGGCGAGGAGGGCAAAAGCGGTGACGGAAGCGACGTACTCGCGGCGTACACCGACTACGTCGGCGAGCCGGTGTCGGCGGTCGCGGCGCTTCCGCTGCGGTACGGCGACGTGAGTTACGGCGTGCTCGTGGTCGCGCTGGGGGCAGGGGCCGAACTCAGCGAACCCGAGCGGCGGGTGCTTTCGGCGGTCGGCCAGTCGACGGCGATGGCGCTCCACACGCTCACGAGCCAGCGGTTGCTCACCTCCGACGAGGTGATCGAACTGGAGTTCTCGTTCGCGGGCACCGCTGGCGACGCCGACACGACGGACGGACTCGACGAGACGGAACCGTTCTTCGTCGACCTCTCGCGGCGCCTCGACGCCTCGTTCGTCCACGTCGGCACGGTCGCCAGGGACGACGGCCCGACGACGCTGTTCTTCGAGACGGGCGCCGACCCCGACGCGGTCTCGGACGCACTCGACGGCCGGACCGACGAGGTGAGTGTCACGCCGGTCACCACGGGGGACGGTCGCTCGGTGCTGGAGTTCACTGTCGCGTCCTCGCCGCTCGTGGACCTGTTACTCGACCGCGGTGGCCGGATAACGGACATGCGCGCGACGGGCGGCGTCGGCGAGGTCACGGTCGAGATCCCGCCCGAGGCACAGCCGCGGTCGGTCGTCGAAGCCATCGAGGACCGCTTTGCGGGCGCGGACCTGCGCGCCTACCGCGAGCACGAGCGGCCGGCCGATACGCGCCAGGACGTCCGCGCCCGGATCGACGACCTGCTCACCGACCGCCAGGAGACGGCGCTCCAGACGGCTATCGTCGGCGGCTTCTTCGAGTGGCCCCGCGACTCGACCGGTGAGGACCTGGCCGTGACGATGGACATCGGCCGCTCGACGTTCCACCAGCACCTCCGGGCCGCACAGCGCAAGGTCTTCGAAGAACTGTACGGGTGAGCCCGACAGAGCGCGCCTGAGCCCTCGGTGTCGCACCCACCGTGGCACTGCCGGCCCGAGCGCCACTGCCGACCGATCCGACACAGCATTGCCGCCCGAGTCTCGCTGCGGCCACGGCGTCGACAGGGTGCCGTTGCGGCCACGGCGTCGACCCCCGTCGCGCACCGCTGGACCCGAACCGACAGCGCGTCTCGAAGCGCGCTCACTGCACACACTATCGAGACGGCAACTAACTGGAATCAATCACTATTGTTCGACAGAGCCATAGGGCATCCGTAGCCATGCCACAACCCGGACCCGAACAGACCTGGCTCTGGTTAGGCACTGCGGGTATGTTCCTGGGAATGCTGTACTTCATCGCGACTGGCAGGGGCGAAGACGACGAGAAACGCCAGGAGTTCTACATCGTCACGATACTCATCACGGCGATCGCGTTCGTGAATTACCTCGCGATGGCGCTCGGATTCGGCGCGACGACGGTAAGCGTCGGCGGCGAAGACCGCCTGATTTACTGGGCGCGATACACCGACTGGTTTTTCACGACGCCGCTGTTGCTCGTCGACCTCGCGTTGCTGGCCCGGGCGAGTCGCAACCAGATCGCCACGCTGGTCAGTCTCGACGCGCTGATGATCGCCACCGGCACGGTCGCGACACTCACGGGCGGCGGGTTCGTCGTCCTCGGCGTGCTCGACGACGCCGCCCGGCGACTGATCTGGTGGGGCGTCAGCACTGGCTTTTTGCTCGTGTTGCTGTATTTCCTGTTCGGGACACTCAGCGAACAGGCGCAGTCGCTGTCCGGCGACGTCGGTGCGAAGTTCGCCCAGTTGCGCAACCTGATCGTCGTCGTCTGGCTGGTGTATCCCGTCTGGTGGCTGGTCGGCACCGAAGGGCTGGACGCCGTCGGTCTCGGTATCGAGACGGCCGGGTTCCTGGTGCTCGACATCGTCGCGAAGGTCGGATTCGGGTTCCTGTTGCTGTCCAGTCGAGAGGTGCTCGACGACGTCTCCCGGGCCTCCGGGGCCTCGACGACTGCGGATTGACGACGACACACCGGTCGCTGACGCTCACATCGGGACCGACCGCCGTGAACCACACCCGTACGCCAGCGGCCGAGACGACTGAAAACCGTTAACTGGTTCGGCACGGAAGCCACACCCAATGGCCGAGGACGTCAAACCGACTCGCAAGGAGTTGATGCAGATCGAGGACCGCATCGAACTCTCCGAGCGGGGTCACGACACGCTCGAACAGAAGCGCGACGGCCTCATCATGGAGTTCATGGACATCCTCGACGAGGCCCAGGACGTCCGCTCCGAGCTCGAGGACAGCTACGACGAGGCCCAGCGCGCGATCAACATGGCCCGCGCGATGGAGGGCGACATCGCCGTCCGGGGGGCCGCCGCCGCGCTCAAGGAACACCCCGAGATCACCACCGAATCCAAGAGCGTCATGGGCGTGTTCATCCCCCAGATCGACTCGACGAAAGTCTCCAAGAGCCTCGACGAACGCGGCTACGGCGTGCTCGGGACCAGCGCCCGCATCGACGAGGCCGCCGGCGCCTACGAGGACCTGCTCGACCAGATCATCCTCGCCGCCGAGGTCGAGACTGCCATGAAGAAGATGATCGAGGAGATCGAGACGACCAACCGCCGCGTCAACGCGCTGGAGTTCAAACTGCTGCCCGAACTCCGCGACAACCAGGAGTACATCGAGCAGAAACTCGAAGAGCAGGAACGCGAAGAGATCTTCAGAATGAAGAAGGTCAAAGATAAAAAGGACGACGAGGAACGCGAGGAACGCGAAGCCGAACGCGAGGCCGAAGAAGCGCTGGCAGCCGACGACTGAGTTCCCGAGGCTGGCCGAACCGTTTCTATTCGTCTCGATTTGCCGTCCAATCCGCTTCGGGAGAGAGCAGACGTATCGCAGAACGATTCTCTGGCGAGTGATTGCGACGAACTCCGGTCCGCATCAATAGTAAGCAGAGGTGCGTGTGTAACAACTCGCTCTTTTCGTACTTTCGTGACCGCAGTCGTGCTCGTGGGATGGAAGCCCTCGACGCGCTCGCTGCGCGGGATATTCTCGCTCGGACACCCGCACCGCACAGCACTCGCTCGAATAGTGCCCGCTCAGGCGACTCCGCTCACTTCGTTCGCCGGAAGACTCGCTTCGCTCGACTTCCGAGCCCTCGCTCACTGCGTTCGCGAGGACGCCGCGAGCCCGTCTCGCCCTTCCAGTCCGCCAGGGATTTGTCTGTGGGGTCAGCTACTGAACGTTCCACGTCGAGACAGCATGTGCGACACATATCGTCCCTGGCGGACTGAAAGGGCGAGGGCCGGTCGCGTTCATCTAGTCGCCTCAGCGACCTCTATCTGAGCGAACGAAGTGAGCGAAGATATGTTGCTGAGCGACCGCGAGCGGCCCGAGGGCTTTCAACGCACTACGACGAGTGCGGTGGGGCACTATTCTCCATCATTCCGTGGCGTGATACAGCGATTAGACGCACACCCTGTTCCTCTTACTCGACAACGGGTACAGTGGAGATTCCAGGACACGCTGGAGAAAGCGTTAATTCCGTCGAGGACGACGATCGACCAGTCGAGATGGAGGAAGCGGCTGTCTTCGAACACGTGGTCGACGAACTGGACACCCGCGGGTATCAGCCGCTCGTCCACGTCCCCGGCGCCCACCGAGAGACGTACGCGAACGTCCTCGACCGCTGTGAGACCCACTCGATCACGATCGGCGGTCGGTATCCTGACGTCCTCGGATTCACGAACGCCGACCGCGTGTTCGCGATCGAGGTCAAGGGGTCGACCGAACTCCTCCGCGGGATCGGGCAGGCGATGACGTACCAGGAAGGGGCACACGTGTCGTATCTCGCCGCGTCGGACGACGTGGTCGACCAGCACACCGATCTCCTTCAGTCGAAGGGCGTGGGCGTCATCGGCGCGACCGACGACGGCGTGACGCGGTGGTCGAGTCCCCCGTCTACGGAGTCCCACGAGCAGGTCGTCGACATCGAGGGACAGCTCTCGGTTCGGTTTCGCCACAGCGACATCGGCGGCGATATCGCCAGTCTCTCGCTCGCACAGCCACTGAACTATCTCGCACCCGTGGTCGCGGTCGACCAGCACGGACCGCTGGCGGGCGACGAACTCGTCGACGTGATCGAGGCCGAGTACGGCTTCGGTGCGGGACGGCAGGCGCGACGGAGTGCCTCCTCGCTCGGGCTACTGCGAGGCGAGAGCCGATACGAACTCACCGACCAGGGGGACCTCGCGTCCACGGTACTCCGGGGGTACGGCGTCACGTCGCTGGGTGACCTCGATACAGTCAAAGGCGAGGTGGGACGGTCGACGGTGGTTGAGGAACACCGACCGCTCGCGATACTGCTGCGCAACTGTTACGACCGACACCCGGAGTTTCGGCTGTTGCTCGACGCGTTGCGGAAGGAAGGTCCGGAGGTCTACTTTCCCGACTTGCTCCAGCGCCTGGTTCACGAGTTCCCGAACGTCTTTCTCAACACGTTCTGCACGCGGTCGGGACGAAAGCGGGCTCGCAAACTGATCAGTGCTGGGCGGGTCACCCAGATCTACGAGGCCGAAGCCGTCTGGAAGGACGTCGTCCGGACCAACGTGCTGTTCAACTTCGTCCAGCAACTGAAACACATCGGCGTGCTGACGGCGGACACTCGCAGTCACAGCGGGAAGATCAGCGAGTACGACCCCGACGAGAAACCGTGGCTCCTGCGGTGAGACGGGCGAACGGAACCGGACGAAGGGGTACAGACGGGGGCGACGAGTCACTCACCCGGTCTTGTCGACGCTGTACCACTCGCCGTCCCACGTGGTGACGTACTCGACGGTGGCGACGATGCCGACGAGGCTGTAACAGACGAGGACGGCGGGCGTGAGCGCCCAGCCCAGGTCGAACCCTTCCAGGTGGCCGGCGCGGGCGTCGTACCAGCGGGCGGCGATGCCGACGGCGGCCAGGGCGGCCAGCGGTGCGGCGACCCAGGCGGTAGCGTCGACAGCGACGAGTACCGCGACCTTGGCGGCCATCGAGAGGATGAGCAGGTTGCCGAGGACGCTCCCGGCACAGATCCCGAGCGCGAAGACGCTCCGGCGGGAGGCTTCGAGCGCGCCGAGACGGCGGTGGAGCACCTGCGCGTAGCCGGTCAGCCAGCGTTTGCGCTGGCCCCACCAGTCGCGAGGAGTACGGGCGGCCGTGACGCGGGAGGGGTGAGCGAACTGCTCGCGTACCGAGAGGCCGGCTTCGTAACACCGGAAGGCGAAGTCGTAGTCCTCAGTCAGCATGTCGGGGTCGTAGCCGCCGGCGGTCTCGAAGGCCGACCGGCGCATCACGATGGCGTGGCTCGCGGCGAGGCGGAAGCCAGTGACGAGACTCACCAGCCGGTCGGTGAGTTCGCCGAGGACGACCGACTCGTAGTAAGCGGCGGTCTCGACGAAGCCGTCGGGTTCGGGGACGGTCCGACCCTGGACGACGTCCGCGTCACGGAGCCCGGCGACGGCGGTCGGGACGAACGCGGGGTCGACGACCTCGTCGGCGTCGAAGACCGCGAGGTGCTCGCTCCCGGTGACGCTCGCGGCGTAGTTGACCGCTGCGGCTTTCGAACCCGGGTTCTCGGTGTTGACCAGGCAGTCGACGCGGTCGTTGCGTTCGGCGAGTGCCGTCGCGCGGTCGATGCTCGCCCCGTCGTCGGGTTCACAGACGACGACAACGCGGAGGTCCTCGTACTCGGAAGCGAGCAGGCTCTCGACGCTCCGGTCGAGGACGGCGGCGTCGCGATACACGGGGACGATGGCGGTCACGTCGGGGCCCGTCCGGGGTGGGTCGCTCGGCAGGTCCCGGCGCAACAGTTGAATCGCGAGCGCCCCACCGGAGGCCAGGAGGAAGACCGTGAAGTTGACGAGCGCGAACTCCGCCTGGAGGAAGGCGACGCTCGCGGCACCGAGCAGTTCGGGCAACGCGAGGACGATCGTCATCGACCCCTGGGCGAAACCGAAGGCGAGAACACCCGCCGCGAGGACGGCGGCCGCGAGGCGACTCAGCCACGCGCCGGCACCGGGGGGAGCGAGACCGTCGGCGTCTGGCAGTGTCGTCCGGTCGGGGAGTCGGAGGCGCCGGAGGTGGCGGAGGGGGCTGTCGGGGACCATGTACACGGGCGTACTCCCCTTTCCCCCTTAGTACGAGATTCCGGCTTGCAGACCCAGTGACTGAGGGGAAAGTCTTTATACGATGGGACAGTCCGCTCGAAATCGACCGTCTCAGTCGTCGTCACCTCGTCGTCATCGTTAACACGGCCGCTCGCGCAGTCGGCGTATGGACTGTCCCGCCTGTGGCGCTACGGCGCTCCCCTTCCGAGTCCCCGAGGCGTACCGCGAGTCGCTTCGCGGCGACGACCCCGGCGCGGCGCTGTGTTCGTCGTGTCTGCGTTTGCACCCCGTTGTGGATCCCCCGGAGTCGGTCCCCGACTTCACGGCGATCAGCGACGCTTTCCCCGGGAACGCGGAGGCGGCCGTCCCGCTCGCGCTCCTCGTCGGGTTGCTCGACTCGCTGGCGACCCACCGCGCCGAGATCTCGGACCTGCTCGAAGCGGTCGAGCGCGCGGGGACCGACCCGTTTCTCGCCGTCGACCGCCTCGCCGACGACCCTGGGATCGACGCTGCTGTCGACCTGCGACGGCGGCGTCACCAGCTCGAACAGTTGCTCTAACGCTCGCTTCGCTCGCGTTGTGGGGGGTGGTGCCGGCCACGGTCGGCCTGCTCGGTTTTCGAGGCGCGTAGCACCTCACAGCTCGGAGCCCTCGAAGTCGGCTGGTCGATACTCGAAGAGTGCAACAGAGTGCGGCGCTGTGGCCTACAAGCCTCGCCAGAGCGCGAGCGGTACGTCGTGTCGAGTCCGGCCCCTCCGTCAGCGAACCGCTCGCGGCCCGCAGTCCCGATACCGATACGGGTGCCTACTCAGTTAGGTACAGAATCTTTACACCCCCAGCCTGTACGCACAGTCGCGGCATCCGAACCAGGTGCCGTCGCGACGACATTCAGGACCCGTCGTCGTCTCCCCCAATCCCACCTCGGTTCCGCCACACCTGTCATCAGGACCTGACCGGGCGTGGCCGGCGTCCCCCCGACCGGCTACCCGGTACGGAGGCGAGGGTTCGGGTGCCAGTCTCCCCCGGCTGGCGCCCGAGGATTATCTACACCACGCCACTCCCGAGTGGCGACGCCGTTACTGCACTGCGGGCACACCTCACTGGCGCTCCGCGGGCGGTTTGAGCAACTCGCGGAACTGGGCCGCCATCGTGTAGCCCCCAGTGGCAACGATGACAGCAGCCGCCGTCACCGGCTTCGGGTGCAACCACAGCGCGAGGGCGTCGAGGAAGAGGAGGACGAACACCCCACGAGCCAGGAGCGTATCGACGCGTTCGGAGTCCCAGTTCATACGTCGGCCGTGAGCGACTCGGAGAGACAGGATCAGACGCCGGTCGAGTAGCGCAGGATGCCGGCGACGCCACCGAACGCGGAGAGGAGCTGTTCGCCCTTCTCGAAGTCAGTCGAGACGAAGTAAGTCTCGGTGCCGCGCTCGTCGGCCAGCGACATCAGGTGGTCGATAGCGTCCTCGCGCTCGGCCTCCAGGGGCTCGCCACACCGCGAGCAGTCGGCGTCGGGCAGGTCCGCGCCCTGGTCGACGAACTCGTACTCGGTGTGGCCGTTCTCGCAGGTCATGACCGCGACGTCCTTGCGCAGGTCCTCGGAGAGCAGGAGCGTCTCGACGGCACCCATGTTGAGGTTCTCGCGGGTGGGCCCGAAGCCGTAGGTCGCCAGGTCGCCGTCGTGGAGTTCCTTGAAGAACTGCTCCATGTACTTCTTGTCCTGGAGCATCTCGTGCTCGTCGAGGACGTCCTGGGCGGCGTCGACGAGGTCGTACAGTCCCGATTCGTCGGTGTAGGAGACGTCGAACTTCCCCAGCACCATGTCGCCGAGTTCGTGGTGCAGGTAGTCGCCGTCGAGGAACTCGTCTTTCGTCGGGGAGGGGCCGCCGACGAGCACCCCTTCCATCTCGTGGCGTTTGTCGACGAACAGGTCGTTTGCCATCCCCGCGACCTCCTGATAGAAGTTGTCGATGGCTTCGAGGCGCAGGCGGGCGAACCGCTGTGCGGACTGACCACCTTTGCGCTGTTTGCCGGGGACCAGCGAGGAGGCGGACTTGACGGGTTCGACGCGCTTGCCCCGCAGCCAGCCGACGTTGGCCTCGCGCCGGTCGAGGACGACGAGGCCAAAGAGGCCCTGGTCGGCCATCATCTGTTCGAGCGGTTCCAGCAGGAACTCGGCGTCGCAGTGATAGCGGAACGACTCGATGGGCTGGGGAGGACTCTCCAGGGTACGGGTCACCATCTCGCTCCGGCCGCCACCGGTGTCGACCGCACCAGAGAAGATCACCATGCCGTTCTCGGGCGGGTAGGTGTCGTAGTAGCGCAGGCGGTCCTTGATGGAGGTCAGGGCGTCCTGGACGTTCGTGCGGGTCTCCTTGGACTTGATGTTCGACGCCTCGGAGTGTTCCTGGGTGACGTGGGCGACGACGGCACTGACCTGCTTGTCCTCGGGGATGTAGATAGAGACGAGTTGCGTGCCCGAGCCGCGATAGTCGTCGAGTTCCTCGATGACTTTCTTGAACTCGTATTTCTGCCTGTCTGTTCCCTGTTGCTCACTCATTGTACAGGAATCGGGTTCTGGGGCGTAAGTAAGTGTTGGCCTCAGGGTGGCCGGCGCACCGTCGCGGTACTCGCTTGCCAGCGGATCGACCGAGAGCGACGACGCCGTCACTGTGGCGGTGACGCCGCCACTGTGGCGACGACCATCGCCTGCGAGGTCCGCGGGGCCCGCGGTATCGAAAGCGGCCGGGCGGTCCAGAGCCGGGCGGCGCTGTCTCGCCGACGGTACGTCGTCAGTTGGGGAGCTTCTTTAAGTGCTTCTCGTCACAACGGAGTATAGTAGCGGGAGTTTTTCGTGTTCGTTCTGTTTCGTGCAGGGCCAGACCAGTGGGAGCGCCTGGTGTCGAAATATCGGGCGTGACGTCGGCTGGGGCCGGCCGTCGTGTCGTCGGTGACGGTCGTGACCCGGGCACTGTGTCGTCGGTGACGGTCGTGACCCGGGCACTGTGTCGTCGGTGACGGTCGTCACGTTCGTGCCGGGAGTCAGTGAGGAGAATTTATCCCCACGGGCGGTCACCCACGCGATAATGCAGCAGTATCTCGATCTCGTTCGCGAGGCCATCGCGGCGGGGACGTACAAACCCAACCGGACCGGTGTCGACACGCTGTCGACGTTCGGTGCGGGTTACGAGGTCGACCTGTCGGCGGGGTATCCGTTGCTCACGACCAAGCGACTCGACGGCTTTCGCTGGAACTCGCTCATCCACGAGTTGCTCTGGTATCTCTCCGGCGAGGAACACATCCGGAACCTGCGCGAGGAGACGAGCATCTGGGACGACTGGGCCGACGAGGAGGGCCACCTCGACACCGCCTACGGCCGGTTCTGGCGGCGCTATCCGGTCCCCGACGAGGGCCTGCCCGGTGAGTCCTGGCCCGACGATTCCCATCGGTGGGTCAACGAGGACGAGCGCACGTTCGACCAGATCCAGTACGTCCTCGACCAGTTGCGCGAGAACCCGCAATCGCGGCGCATCGTCGTGAATGCGTGGCATCCCGCCAACGCTGCAGTGAGTACGCTCCCGCCCTGTCACTACACGTTCGTTTTTAATGTCCAGGGAGACCGCCTCAATACCCACCTCACTCAGCGCTCGGGCGACATCGCACTCGGTATCCCGTTCAACATCGCTGCCTACTCGCTTCTGACCCACATCGTCGCCCAGCGGACGGGGTTCGAGGTCGGGAAATTCTCGCACACGGTCGTCGACGCCCACGTCTACTGCGGCGAGGGCGCCCGCGGCGAGTGGTACGAGGAGAACCGGACCGCGCTACGCGAGCGGATGGATGCTGTCGAGGATCGGGTGGAATACGGTGACGTGAAGGCGTGGATCGAGGAGGAAGCACCCGCCGAGCCGGGGACCGAGAACGCCGACCACGTCCCGAACCTGCTCGAACAGTTGACCCGGGAGCCGCGTGCCCGGCCGACCATCGAGGTCGCCGACAAACCCATCGACGAGCTGGAATTCGACGACGTCGAACTCCGGGAGTACGACTCGGCGCCCGGCCTCGACTTCGCGGTCGCGGAGTGACGATGAGCGGAGACGAGGATATGAGCGGGGACGAGGCTCTGAGCGGAGGCGAGGATCCGAGCGGGAATGACCAGGACATTGAACTGGTGCTCGTCGCCGCCATCGCGGAGAACGGCGTCATCGGCGACGACGGCGGGATGCCGTGGCACTACCCCGCCGACCTCGCCCACTTCAAGGAGACGACGATGGGCCATCCCGTGATCCTGGGTCGGCGCACGTTCGAGTCCATCGCCGCGCAACTGGACGGGCCGCTGCCCGGCCGGACGAACATCGTCCTGTCGCGGTCGGACCCGGACGTTCCCGAGGGTGTCGTGGTCGTCGGAAGTGTCGAAGAGGCTGTCGAGGCGACCATCGAGGCAGGTGCTGAAACTGCCTACGTCGCTGGTGGTGCGACCGTCTACGAGCAGTTTCTCCCCCTGGCCGACCGGCTGGTACTGACTGAGGTGCCAGAGGAACCGGAGGGGGATACCCGCTTTCCCGAGTGGGACTCTGAGGAGTGGGTCGAGGTCGAGCTGATCGAGGACGGTGAACTGGCTTTCGTGACCTACGAACGTCGATGAGGAGATGAGGTGTACTCGATTCGATTCGTTGTGGGAGTGAACTCGACCGCGACCGCACTCAGTGGTGTGAAAGGAGACCCAACCGCGACCGCTACTCACAGTGTGCGATGAAAGCCCTCGGGCCGCTCGCGGTCGCTGAGCGACATATCCGCGCTCTCAGCACCGCCCGCGCGGATAGGGGTCGCTCAGACGACTCGGTTCGCTTCGCTCACCGCGAGCGACCCTCGCCCTTTCAGTCCGCCAGGAGAAAGTATGCTGCACAGGCCATCTCGACGTTGAATGTTCGATAGCCAGCTTCACAAACGTATCCCTGGCGGACTGGAAGGGCGAGACGGGCTCGCGGGCGAAGCCGTAGTCGTCTGAGCGGGCCCTATTCGAGCGAGTCCGGGGCGGTGCTGTTGTCCGAGCGAGAATATCCCGCTCAGCGACCGCGAGCGCGTCGAGGGCTTCCATCGCACGACGATGACTGCGGTCACGCAGACTCTGGGGGATTCGATCGCTGTTGTGTGCCTCACACCTCCCCAGCCTCTTGCGGTGCTCGTCGATTCGCTTCGCTCACTCCTGCGCTCCTCATCTCTCGCACGATACATCTCGCGGCCTCGCAGTGCTCACGGCTTCGCCGTTCGCTTCGAGGCGCGTGGCGCCTCGCTCTGCTCGGCACGCTCGACGGCGCGCGCCACGGTGGCAGTCGGGAAAGCCGAAACTCCTGCTAGTCAGTCGTCATCCGAAGCAACTTCGCCGACTTGCACACGCCAGAGGTCGGCGTAGTCGCCGTCGCGGGCGAGCAGTTCGTCGTGGGAGCCCTGCTCGGTGATACGGCCGTCTTCGAGGTGGACGATGCGGTCGGCGTCCCGGACAGTCGAGAGGCGGTGGGCGACGACGAACGTGGTGCGGTCCTCGGTGATCCGGTCGAGACTGCGCTGGATGAGCACCTCGGTCCGGTTGTCGACGTGGCTCGTGGCTTCGTCGAGAACCATCATCGGCGGGTCCGTGAGGAGGACACGCGCGATGGCGATGCGCTGGCGCTGGCCGCCCGAGAGCTTCACGCCGCGCTCGCCGACCTCGCTGTCGTACCCATCGTCGAGATCTGCGATGAACTCGTGAGCGCCAGCCTCCCTGGCGGCGGTCTCGATGGCGTCGTCGTCGACGTCTTCAGCCCCCGCGTCACCCACGCCGTAGGCGATGTTCTCGCGGATCGTGCCGGTGAAGAGGAACGGGTCCTGGGCGACGTAGCCGATGGACCTGCGGAGCGCGGCGCGGTCGAGGTCGCGCACGTCGTGGCCGTCGACGCGGACCGCGCCCTCGTCGGGGTCGTAGTAGGCCAGCAGGAGCTTCAGGAGGGTAGATTTGCCGGCGCCGGTCTCTCCAACGAGTCCCACGGTCTCGCCGGGTTCGACGTCCAGATCCACGCCGTCGATGACCCGCTCGTCGGTGCCGGGATAGGCGAAGGAGACCCTGTCGTACTCGACGCGGCCCTGGGGGTCGTCGAGTGTCCTCTCGCCATCGTCGCGGCGGGGAGTCATGCGCTGGACGCCCATGATCCGGCGCGCCGAGGAAGTCGCGGCCTTGTACAGCCCCGTCACCCAGGCAGCAAAGCGAACGGGGAGAACGAGTTGCTGGGTGTAGTACATGAACGGGACGAGTTCGCCGGCGGTGATGACACCCGAGATACCGAAGAAGGCACCGTCGAGTACCCACTCGGTGCCGACGAACAGCGTGGCGACGAAGGCGACGCCGGCGAGCAACCGGAGCGCGGGCTGGTGGCTGACGCCGACCATGTGTGCGTGCCAGGAGACGTCGCGCTGGGTGGCTGACTGGTCGGTGACCCGGTCGGTCTCGTGGGTCTCGCCGCCGAAGGCCTTGACAGTCTGAATGCCGCTGATGTTGGTCTCGAGGAGCGCGTTCAGAATGCCGGTCTCCTCGCGGACCTCGTCGTTGCGCGCCTCGTGGCGCCGGCCGAACCAGTGGTTGATGCCGAAGATGACGGGGGTGATCGCAAACGAGATGAGCGCGAGTTGCCAGTTGAGCAGGGCCATGTAGAACAGAGAACTGGCGAACATCCCGACGGCGAAGATGGCGAGGTTCGGGCCGGCCTCCAGGGACTGTTCCAGCGAGTTGACGTCGTTGTTGAGGACGCTCATGACCTCGCCGGTCTGCTGGGAGTCGAAAAAGTCCATGTCGAGGCGCTGGACGGTGTCGAAGGCGTCGACGCGGATGCGGTGGAGCGTCCGCTGGGCGAACAGGAAGATCGACCACTGGGCGAAGATGCCACAGCTCATGTCGACGACCTTCACGCCGAGCAAGAGCGCGACGGTGAACGCGAGCTGTGGCGTCGGGTCGGTCGGGATCCAGCCCGCCGGCACCAGGGGCAGGTCGTAGACGCGGTCGTTGAACATCGCGTCGAAGGCCAGCCCGATGACGAACATGTCGAGGTTGTTCAAAAACTGGGCGACCAGGGACGCGAGCGACCCCGAGGCGAGATAGCGCAGGTCCCCGCGCCCGCCCTCGCGGACGAGGGTCAGGAGTGGCCAGCGCTCGTCGTCCGCCGCCGAGGCGATCTTCCCGCGACCGCTCGTGCTTTCGGCGTCCGAATCCGTTTCGTCACTGTCGTCGCTCATCGTGACACCTCCCCGTCGATGGCGTCGGCGGCCGTCTCGACGTCGCTGTCACGCGCCCGCTGGAGAAACTCCTCGGAGACGGCGTCGGTCTCGCCGACCTGCACGCGCCAGAGGTCGGCGTAGAGGCCGTCCTCGGCGAGGAGTTCGTCGTGAGTCCCGAGCTCGACGATGCGGCCGTCGTCGACGACGACGATCCGGTCGGCGTTTCGCACCGTCGAGAGGCGGTGGGCGATGGCGATGGTCGTTCGCTCGCCGGCGAGCGCGTCGATGCTCTCCTGGATCTGGCGTTCGGTTTCGTTGTCGACGTGTGAGGTGGCCTCGTCAAGGACCAGAATCTCGGGTTCGCGCAGGAGTGCGCGGGCGATGGCGACGCGCTGTCGTTGCCCGCCCGAGAGACTCTCGCCGCGCTGGCCGACCTGCGTGTCGTAGCCGTCTTCGAGGTCGGTGACGAACTCGTGAGCGCCCGCCAGTTTCGCCGCGCGCTCGACGTCCGCGGTGGTCACCGATTCGGGGTCGTCGGTCCCGTAGGCGATGTTCTCCCTGACTGTGCCGTAGAACAGGAACGGGTCCTGGGAGACGTAGCCCAGGTGCTCGCGGAGGCTGCGCCGCGAGACCGTCGCGAGGTCCGTGCCGTCGATCTCCACGGTGCCCTCGTCGGGATCGTAGAACCGGAAGAGCAGTTTCGTGATCGTCGACTTGCCGGCGCCGGTGGGGCCGACGACGCCGACGAGGGAGCCGGGTTCGGCGACGAAACTCACGTCGTCGAGGATCTGTTCGTCGGAGCCCGCGTCGTCTCGCGGCTCGGTTTCCTCACCGCTCGACTGTTCCGAGACGCGTGGCGTCTCGTACCGGAAGGAGACGTCGTCGTACTCGACGCGACCCGCCGTCACGGTGAGGTCGGTACCCTCGTCAGCGTCGTCGTCGAGGCCTTCGAGAACGCCGACGATGCGTTTGCTGGAGGCGAGTGCGTTCTCGTAGCTGTCCAGTACGTCGAGCATGAGCTGGCGGATCGGGCCGTAGAAGGACTTGCTGTAGAGGAGGAAGGTCAACAGCGTCCCGGCCGAGAGCGACTCGCCGAGGTACGGTGGTGCGCCGTTGAGGTTCATGTACGCGCCGAGGGCGAACAGGCCGATGAACGAGAACGAAGCGACCGTCCAGCTGCTGACGTTGAACGCCAGTCGGAGGCGGATGACCGACCAGTTGCGGTCGCGGTACTCCCGTGAGGAGTCGGCGACGGCGTCGCGTTCGCGGTCCTCGCGGGCGAAGCTCTTGACGGTCGCGATGCCGTCGATGCTGTCTTCCAGCCGTGAATTTATCTCGCCGACGCTCTCGCGGACTTCCTCGTAGACGCCCTCGACGCGGTTCGTGTACCACCGGCCGAGCGCGGCGAGGCCGACCGGCAGAACCAGGAGGAGTGCGGCGAGTTGCGGGTGGAGCGTCGCCATGAAGGCGAAGGCGACGAGGATCTGCGTGACGAAGCGCAGTCCCTGGACGGCGTTGTTGGCGAAGCCGTTGAGGTTGCCGACGTCGTTGTTGAGGACGCTCATCACGTCGCCGGTCCGGCGGTCGTCGAAGAAGGGTAACTCGCGCCCGACGACGCTCCCGAAGGTGTCGACGCGGATGTCGTGTAGCGTCCGGAGGCGGGCAGTCCCGGCGACTCTGCCCGAGAGGTAGCTCAATCCAGCGTCGAACAGGTAGGCGGCCGAGAGCAGGCCGATCGTGAACCAGACCTGGTCGGCGGTCTCGGTCGGGATCCACCCCTGGGGGACGCCCGGGATCGTGTAGGCGCCACTCGACAGCAGGATGGCGTCCAGCGCGACGCCGACGACGAGCGCCGGGAGGCGCTGGGGGATCTGTGCGAGGAGTGTTCCGAGGACCGCGACAGCGTAGCGTCCGGCGTAGGGCCGTGCGTACCGGCGGACCAGCAGCCAGAGCGGGTTGTCGACGTGTTCGGGAACGTCGACGTCGAGTGAGCCTGAGCCTGTCATCGATAGCGGTGGCGGGAGGGGGAGTGCTGACGCGAAGACGGTTCACCGGCGACTCGCCGGGATTCCCGCGAACGGAGTGAGCGGGAAGTCGGCGAGGGAACGAGACGAACGCAGTGAGTCGAGTGGACTCGCCGGGACTCGGGGATACACTGTCGTGTGCGGCCGGTCCCTATCGGTCTGACGGTGGGTCGTGAAACGGTGACACACCGTGGGTTTCGGGTGCGGAGCGGTCTGTGACAGGCTCTGGACCGGCCGACTCTCACGACTCGTCCTCCAGAAGGTAGTCGTCGACGAGCGCTTCGAGGCCGGCGAGGACGGGTTCGACGCGGTCGAGGTCGGCGAAGATGGCGCGGCGGTTCTGTCCGGCGCCGATGGCTGCGACGTACGTCGCCGCGAACGACTCCGGGTCGACCGCGCGGAACTGGCCGGACTCGATCCCCTCGCGGACGGCGTCGGCGACGTAGGATTCGAGGAAGTCGATGTCGTGGCCCATAGTCTCGCGCAGGCGCTCGTCGTAGGGCGCCTGGGCTTCGATCTCCAGGAGGAGCCGGGCGAAGTCGACCGCCGACTCCAGGTCCTCTGTCCCTTCCCCCCGGAGCATGTATCGCGCGAGTTCCAGCAGGCGCTCGCGCGGGTCCGCGGCGTCGACGCGTTCCTCGACCGCCTCGGTCAGGTGGTCGACCCCGTTGGCGAACATCGCGAACACCAGGTCCTCTTTCGTGTCGTAGTAGTAGTGGACCAGCGACTGGCTCACACCCGCCTCGTCTGCCACTTTCTGCGTCGTGAACGCGTCGAACCCCTCCTCGACCAGCACGCCGTAGGCCGCCCACCTGATCTCGTCCTCTGTGGACGGTTCGCTCTCCCCTGTGTCGTCGTCGGAGTCCTCGTCGTCACCGCTCATACATTGATTGAGTACTCAATCAAACAAATATCTGATTGTTCCGGTCGGTGTTGTGGGGTAATCTCCACGGTTCGTGTTGAAGGTCGCTGTCCGGTGGTTTCAGTGCTTTCACGACAGCTATGACACGGTCGCGACTGTGTCGTCGGTGGCGTCGGCCCGCGTTCTGGTCGGGGCGGGGTGGCAGGGTTCGTCAGATCCGTCGGTTCACGTCCCAGCGACCGTGAAATTCAATACAGACTATCGTGAGGGGAAGCTATGGTCAAACAGCAGTTGACTGGGGTGTTCCTGTTGCTGGTCGGGATCGGCATCGTGACGGGTGGCTTTCTGGGGCCGTTCTCGACCTACCAGGAGGTACAGAGTCACGAGACGACTGACGCGGATATCCTGAGTTCGGACGTCGAATCCGCGACCGAGCGGGAGGACGGCGAGACGGAGGTCGAGTACTACCCGCGGATCGAGTACGAGTACGCCGTCGACGGGACGAGTTACACGGACGTGCGGGTCTTTCATGCCTCACAGGTGAACAACGAACCCGGCGAACTCCGCGGCAAGGAGTTCGACAGCCAGAACAAGGCTCGAAATATCGCTGGCAAGTACCAGTCCGGTTCGACCGCGACCGTGCGCTACGACCCCGACGACCACGAGCGATCGTACCTGGAGGACCCGTCCCGGAGTCTCCTCGTGACGACCGGGATGATGGGGCTGTTCGGCCTCCTCTTCGGCGGGATGGGCCTCGGCGGGATCCTGGGTCTCGTCTCGCTCGACGACTGAGAGACGAGTTGGGGTCGCTGTCGGTACCGTTCGCAAAGATTCTTCTCCTCGCTCGGTAGGAGCTGAATCGACCGCACTCGTGACCGTGTGATGAAAGCCCTCGACCCGCTCGCGGTCGCTGACCGGGATATTCTCGCTCGAACACCCGCACCGCGCCGCACTCGCGAGAATAGGGCCCGCTCAGGCGACTAAAGTGGACGCGAGCGCGCCTCGCCCTTCCAGTCCGCCAGGAAAAGTATGCTTCACAGGCTGTCTCGACGTGGAATGTTCGATGACCGACTCCACAGATTGCTTCCCTGGCGGACTGGAAGGGCGAGACGGGGTCGCGGGCCGCAGGCCCGTGGTCGACCGAGCGACCTCTATCCGTGCGGGCGGTGCCGAGAGCGCGGATATGTCGCTCAGCGACCGCGAGCCCGTCGAGGGCTTCCATCACACGACGATGACTGCGGTCACGCAAGCGCTAGACGACCCGACCGGTAACGTGACTGCCACTACATACCTCACACCTCCCCAACCTCTTGCGCTCCTCGCTTCGCTTCGCTCGCTGTGGTGCTCATCCACCGTCAGAGCAAGCTCTGACGAGCCTTCGCTCGCTCCGCTCGCGAAGACCTCGCACGATACGTCTCGCGGTCTCCGCGGTGCTCTGGCACGCTCGACGGCGCGCGCCGATGTGGATAGTTGGGGAGGCGATAGTCGGCCGGTCTTCGGTGGCGTCAGTCCGCAGGCGTGGGGGTCGCGTCGTCGTCTTCGATGACGTTGTCGGTCCAGGTGCCCCGGTAGAACCAGGCGCCGACGAGCAGGGCGGATCCGACGTGCATGATAGCGATGGCCCACCAGGCGCCCTGGACGCCCGCGTCGAAGTAGCGAACCAGTATCCAGGCGGGGACCACCTGCAGGCCCCACACGGAGGTGACCGAGAGGAGCATGGCCGCACGTGTCGATCCCGCGCCGTTGAAACAGCCCTTGATAACGTGGAACGCGCCCATGAACGCGAACGTGGGGGCGACGACGAGCAGGAAACTCTCCCCGATGTCGACGACGGCGGCGGCGCCCTCGCCCTGGATGAAGATCCCGACGATAGGGCGCGCGTAGACGACGGCGAGTCCGCCGACGACGAGATACGTCGAGACGAGCATCCCCAGCGCGAGGTAGACGGCCCGGCGAGCGCGGTCGGCGCGGTTCGCCCCCAGATTCTGCCCGACGGCCGTCTCGGTACCCATCCCGAGACCGACGGCGGGCAGGAAGACGAAGGAGTTGAGGCGGGCACAGATACCGAAGGCGGCGACGGCGGTGGGGCTGATGAACGCGACGATGGCCGTCATCGCCGAGTAGGAGAGCGCGCCGGAGCTCTGCTCGATGCTCGCGGGATAGCCGACTTCGACGATCTTCCGGACCGTCTCGCGGTCGAGTCGCAGGTCGGCGAGCGACAGTGAGAGGCCGAGTCGCCCGCTGAACAGCAGGAGAACCCCCGGGACGGTGGCCAGCGCTCGCGAGACGACGGTCGCCATCGCGGCGCCCTCGACGCCGTGGCCGGTGAACCCCGTCGCGTCGAGGAGCGTCGCTTCGAGTCCGCGGGAGCCGAGGATGCCAAAGAGGGGGTTGTCGACGAACCCGAAGATGAGTATCGGGTCGAGGACGACGTTGACGGCCACACTGACCGCCATCAGGTACATCGGCGTGCGGGTGTCGCCCCAGCCTCGCAGCAGCGACTGGAAGACGAAGAAGCCGAACATGAACCAGACGCCGAGGAAGATGACCCGCATGTAGTCGACGGAGTAGGCAAAGACCGTCGAGCCGGGTTCGGCGCCGATGAGCCCCAGCAGGACGGGCGCGAGCAGGTAGCCGATGGCCCCGAGCGCGAGCGAGAACAGCGAGACGAACGCGAACGTCTGGCCCGCCACCTCCTGGACGCGTTCGAGGTCCCCGGCGCCCTTGTGCTGGGCGACGAGGATACTCCCCGCGAGCGTGAGTCCGCCGCCGAGCGAGATGAGGACGAACACCGGCGGCCACGAGAAGGAGAGCGCGCTGACGGCGTCCTGGCCGAGGCGGCCGACCCAGAAGGTGTCGACGAGGTTGTAGACGACCTGCAGGAGCTGGGTGAAGACGATGGGCGCCGAGAGCCCGACGAGCGGCCGGAGGAGACTCCCCTCGGTGAGGTCGTAGTCGCGGCTGGTCGTCGCGCGTGTCCCCTCCTCGTCTGTCGACTCCGTCATCGATGCACTCCGAGTGGCGCGGCCGCGATCAGTTCCGTGGGTACCGTGAGACCGGGTGACGCGGCCGCGCCGGTGGTCTGTCGGAGGGGTAGCCGGCACCGGGGAAGTACGTGACGCTCCCGGCAGGGGAGGGCGGGCAGTCGGCCGGGGGCCACTCCGACAGTTCGTCAGGTCATCGCCCGTTTCAGTATCTGTGGCGTGACGACCGCGTCGACGACCGCCACGGCGAGGATGGCGTACATGATGGTGCCATCGAAATAGAGGAGGGCGACCGCGGCCATCACTGCTGCTCCGCCGATACCGACCGCGTACGGGAACACTGCGTTGTCGAGGGGACCACTCATACGCCGGACGTGAGGCGGATCCGGTATGAATCTTCTCATCTACTGACATCCCCGGTCGTCGGGGCAGGTCGCTGGAGGTGGGCGGTGGGGCGGTCGTGGAGGCTGGCGGCGAGAGCTGTGGGTCGGTCGGAGGGGATGGCAGCGGGCCAGTCGGCGTCGCAGGGCTTTAGCGGGGGAGGGGCCAAGCGGTGAGCGATGGCCAACTCGAACGAGAAGGGCGACCGGCGCGAGCGGGAACTCGTCAACGAACTCGACGCGGCGGGCTTCGCCGTGATGCGCGCCCCCGCCAGCGGGAGCGCCACCGAGCGCGAGTTGCCCGACGTGCTCGCCGGCGACGGCGGCGACTTCTACGCCATCGAGGCCAAGTCGTCGTCCGGCAAGCCCATCTACCTCGACGGCGAGGAGGTCGAGGCCCTGCTCTTTTTCTCGCGGAACTTCGGCGCCAAACCGCGCATCGGTGTCCGCTACGACCGCGAGGACTGGTACTTCTTCCACCCCGGCGACGACGCCGTCCACGTCACCGACGGCGGGAACTACCGCGTCAAGAAAGAGACCGCCCTCGCCCACGGTATCGACTTCGACGAACTCGTCGGCCACTCCCGGAAGGTCACGCTCGACGAAGTGGGCGACGGCGAGGACGGTCCCGACCGGGCGACGCTGGACGTCCTCGACGCCCTCGAACGCGGTGACCTCACGAAAGAGGAAGCCGCCGAGATGCTCGGCTGATGGCTCCGGCGAGTGTGTCGTAGAATCTGCCGTACCGGATTGCTCTCGTTCGGGGCAGGACCGAGATGACCGTTCGTCGCCTGTCTCTATCGCTCGACAGAGAGCGAGGGACCACTGCGAGAGCAGTTCGACGACGTACTATCTCACGTCGCCTCTTCCTCGCGGTAGTAGCTCGTCAGCCGTCGGACGACGAGGTAGGCCAGGACGAGCAAGAGCAAGAACAGGAAGAGGACGACCGCCAGCGAGAGCGGGTCGGTGGCCGTCTCGATCCCCTTGAAGACCAGCCAGTTGACCGCGCCGACGCCGACGAACCGCACCCGGTCGTTGTCGTAGGCCGTCTGGAACCTGCTCCCCGGGTCGCTGGCGTCGGTGATGTTCCGGAAGGTCCGGCAGTCGGTGATGACGCGCACGCTCGGCGACGACGGTTCGCCCTCGCTGGTGTCGGTCACGCGACTGTCGCTGTCGGTCACCATCGTGTAGTCGCCGCCGCCGTCTCCATCGACCGCCAGGTGGACGTTCGAGTCGCTCAGTCGCGACCTGACGAAGTCGGGAACGCTGTCGATCCCGCTGTTGAGCGCGCCGACGAACTGCGAGGACTCGCGGTCGCAGATGACGAGCGACTCCCCCGCCCCGCTATCGTCGCCCTGCTGGGCGACCGGCACGGTTCCGGCGCCCGCGGAGGCTCCCGCCGCGCCTGCCGAAGTCGAGACGAGTACGGTCGTGACGACGACGACGAAGATCACGACCCGCTGGGTGAACGCTCGGTACCCGCCCCGACCAGCCGTCGACCGGTCCGCCGTCACAGTTCGACGCTCCCGTCCCGCCGGTGCGTCGGAGCCGTCGGCCCCCTGGTTTCGGTCGCTCCCCGTGCCCGCTGGTGGACTGCGCCCCGCTCGAACGTGTGACCGTACCCCATACTCCGCATCGACTCTGTCGACCAACTAATACCTTTCCTCGTTCACACGAGCCGCGACAGTCTCAGGGGGCGGACGGTTCCGCGGCGACGACCTCGAACGTCGGTTCGAGACCGCCGCTCGCGTCGGCCAGCAGTCGTACGACCCCGGTGAGGTGGACCCGGTCGGCGCCCGCGAGTCGGTCGAACTCGTCGACGGCGTAGCGCCCGGTGGCGACACAGGGGAGTGCCCCGTCGGGGCCGTCGACGGTGAACCTGGTGACCGTCCGCGGCCGCGTCAGCGCGTCGTCGGGGACCACGTCCTGGCGACAGTCGCCCTCGCCGCAGTTCCCGACCGTCCACGTCCGCAACAGCGGCTGGCGGACGGTCGTCTCGTGACCGCGCGGACACCGGTAGGTCAGGACCGCCGCCTCGCGACGACGGGTCGGTTCGCCGACGACTTTCGTGCCGTCGAGCGTCGTCAGCGCGTTGGCGTCCGCGAACGGGTCGCCGAGGGTGAACGATCCCGGACCGGCCCGGCCCAGCGCCGTCAGGTGGACCGGAAGCGACTCGTAGCCGTAGCGGTCGTCGCCGTGGTCCGACAGGTCGCGAGCCGCGACGAGCGCCTCGAACCCCTCGCGAGCGGCCGCGAACGCCGCGTCGGGGTCCGCGTGCAACTCGCGCGGGTCGACGTCGTGTTCCTCGACCAGCACGGGCGCTTCGGCGACGAGCCACCGGCCGAGCGGGTCGGCGGCCGCGAGGTCGACCTGTCTGTGGCGGCCGCTGTCGGCGACCGACGCCCAGTACTCGTGCCAGACGTCGGGGTCGGTCGCGTTCGTCGAACCGTCGGGACCAGTCGCGTTCGTATCAGCTGGAGTCATTAAATCACCGATAAATGCTTGATGGTCGAGTTCGACGGGCCACTATGGTAAACCCATCGCCCGGCGGGACCCGCCGCGCGGCGGGCCGACGCCGGACCGGGGAGGCGGGCGGTCCATGAGCGTGGGGCAGGGGTTGCCGAAGACGCTCAAACAGTTGAAGCGGCTGGTCGTCGTGCTTGTCGGGGCGGCGATCGGTGCGACGGTCCTGACGGCGCTCCTCGTCGCGACCGGCCTGATCGACCTCGTCCCGGAGACGGAGTTGCGGTCGTTCGACCTCGTCGTCAAGCCGTGGCTGGTCGTCTGGGTGGGCCTGTTCGTCCACCTCGCGTTCGTCGGTACCGTCTACGTCTTCTTCGCCAAGAAGATCCGCAAGAACGTCGGCAAGGCCGCGGGCCAGTGGTCGGAGTTGCCCGGCGTCGCACAGGCCGTCGTCGCCGGCCTCCCCTTCGCCGTCGTCGCCGCGCTGGCCGTCGTCGCGACGGACCTCCTCGCGGCGCCGCTCCCGGTCGCGGTCAGACTCGTCGTCCCGCTGGTCGTCTGGCTGGTCGTCACCGCCGCACTGGTCTATCACCTCCGGTCGAACGAACGCCTGGGCGACCTGCTGGAACTGCTCGCCGTCGGTACCGTCGTCGGCGGCGGGTTCGCCGCGGGCGTCATCCTCGTCGGCCGGCTCGTCGGCCAGCTCGACGTCCCGGGCTACGTCCCGCTGGTGGTCTTCCTCGTCGCGTCGCCGCTCGCGGCCGCGGTGTTCGTCCGGAGCGCCCAGCGCGAGCAGGGGTACCTGTCGACGCTGCTCGTCAAGACCGGCTTCGCGCAGGTCCGGCGTATCCAGGCGGCGACGGTCGCGCTCGCGCTCGGCCTGCTGGTCGGCGTCATCGGCGCGGCGCTGGCGAGTCTCGCCGTCGGCCGCCTGCTGGTGACGGTGCTGGTCTTCCTGCTGGCGTGGGCGCTGGGCACCTACGCGGCGCTCCGGTGGTTCCAGCGGACCGACGTCGCCTACAGCGACCTGGTCATCGTCGACGTGCGCGAGCGGTCCTCCGGCCGGCGGCGCGAACTCGCGGTCGCCAACGAACGCGACGAGCGGGTCGACCTGCGGGACGCGAAGATCCGCGACACCGGCTACGACCTCTACCGGACGAACATCGACGTCGTCCTCGGTCCCGGCCAGACCGAGACGTTCGACATCCCGCCGAACTTCTCGCTGTTCCCCGCGACCGACGACCTGGCGACGAACCTCCCGATGGGCTTTTCGGTGAGCAAGAGCGCCGACGCGCCCGTCATCGTCACCCGGAAGGGCGAGAAGTTCAAACTCCGCTGGGCCGACGGCGTCGTCGAGCGCCAACGTGACCCGAGCGGGAACCGGGCACCCTCGCCCGAGGCCGACCGCCGGGAGGACAACGTGTGACCGGGCCCATCGAAGACGCGACCACCGTCGCCGGTCGCCAGTCGCGACAGGATACTGTCCGCCTCCGCCACCGACCGTAACGCATGCCGGGCAACAGCGACGGAGACCCTGCTGAAGGCAGGAAAGGCGACGAGTACGGGACGGGCGACGAGCGCGGAGAGGGAACGGGAATCGGCGTCCTCCGGCCGGTCGGCGTGCTCACGGACCCCGACCGGCGGGACGGCCCACCGAGCGTGACCGACGGGCCGCCGACGGTGACCGGTGACCTCCGCCTCGGCCGGGACGTCCGCGTACTGGGGCCGATGCCGACCGTCGGCGACGCCACCTTCGCCGGGCGACTCGGGCGCCGCGTCGCGAACCGACACCGGGGCGTGGCGCTCACGTTCGTCCGGCGGACACTCGGCGCGGCCGCCGAACAGGCGGGTGGCGAGGCCGGACTCCCTCCCGGGGGCGAGAGCTTCCCCGAACTGACCCCGACGGACCCGGCCCCGGTGGACGGGCGCCCGCCCGGATCGGGGGAGTCCGTCGCGACCGGCCGACCACGGGAGTCGGTGGCCCGGGAATCGGGGGCCCGGGAGTCGGGGGCCCGGGAATTGAGGACCCCAGCCGTGGCGGACCGGCCGTCCAGAGTCTTCGCGACCCCGCAGGCTCGTGAACTCGAATCGGGGTCGCGGTCGCAGTCGGAGTCGACAGGGGCCGATTCACGGGGCTCCACGGCCAGCGACTGGCCGCCCGCGACGGCCGACAGCGGCCGACCGAGTGATAGCCCGAATCGGCGCGACGACCCCGGCCAGAGCGACCGGGTCCCGGAGCAGTCCCGGTGGCCACCGGCCGACCCGGGATCGGACCGCCCCTCGCCGCCGCCGGAGTCACGGCCGTCTCGACCCACAGTGGATCGCCAGCCCCGACAGCCGACCGGGACCGCGCCGTCGCGGCAGTCGGCTGCTGACTCGTCCCGGCCGTCCACGGGGCAGGGACTGCCTGATGAGGGGTCGGGTACCGACGGTCCCGGGGCCGGTGGGGAGTCGGGACGTCCCGCTGGTCGTGGCTCTGCGACGCAGGCGGAGCGCGAGACGGATGCGTTCGCCCGGCGTCTCGACCGACTCACCGGCAGCCCGGGTCCGGACACCGCAGTCGGGTCGCCGGTGTCGACCGAACGGGGCGACACACTCGCCGGGGAGACGCCGGAGGCCGAGGTCGACCGGCCGGACGAGCGCGTACCGGAGCGTGGCCCGCCCGAGCGCGGGTCGGCCGGCTCGCCGGGTTCGGGCGAGCGGGTCGCGTCACTCCACGACGTCTCGGTGCTCCGTTCGGCCCGACCGGACCGGGTCCAGCGGACGCCGGCCAGCGACGCGGACGCACCGTCGGCCACGGCTGTGGGGAGGAGGACGAGTCCACGAGACGCTGGTGCGACGGACTCCCCGGCCAGTCCGAACCGACGAGCGCGCGAACCGGGCGTCGACCGGCGAGGACGGTGGACGCCGACGGTCCGTCGACAGCCGTCGCTGGCGGCCGCGGCAACCGACGAGCGCGCGACGGCAGTCGAGGGACAGGTTCCACGGTCGACAGCCGACCCGGCGACGACAGCCGGGACAGCCGACGCGACAGGTGAGAGAACGCCGGCCGACTCCGGGACAGGCGGCGAGACACCGACCGACGTATCGGCTGGTGACGAAACGCCGGTGGACGTGTCGTCCGGGGCCGAGACACGGGGCGAGAGAACGACACCGGCCGAGAGGGCACTGCCGGCCGACCGACAGCGGGACGTCTCCAGCGGTCAGTCCGTGGGGTCGACTCGCCCCGGTGACCCGGGTGTCGGCCGTCGCGTCGGCTGGAGCCCCGCTCGCGGGCGGACGGCACCGACCGGTCGTCCACGGGGGCCGTCGAGCGGGGGCGAGCAGCCGACGCGACAGTCGCCCGGCCCAGTCGGGACCGTCGTCGACCGGTCGCGCGGCGTCGAGGCGACCGACCGATCGACCGCGGTTCCCGACGAGGGTGACCCGGGCTCGACTGCCGGGCGCGCGGAGCCGACAGCGTCCGGGGACCCCGCGGCCGCGACGGACCCGGTGACACACGAAGAACCGGTGGACGTGACGACGACCGCCACACCGGCTGGGACGGACGCAGCCGCGCGCCGGAGGCGTGTCGAGGGTCCGTCCGGTCCGGCGGCCGACGCAGGGACGACTGCACTGGAGCGGGTCGTCGCGGGCCGTTCGTTCGTCCGTCCCACGCCAGCGGAACCGACGGGCTCCGACGCGGCGACGGGTGTCCAGAAAGCGGGGACCGCGAGTAGTTCGATCCCGGCGACCCGCGCCGACTGGCCGCTCGGACGGACGGCAACCGGGTCCCGGGACGTGGGACGGAGCCGGGGAGACGCTGGCGAGAGCGCGGGTCTTGACGGGCCGTCTCCCGCGATATCGGCCGGTGACGGGCCCCCGTCGACCAGTGGCGTGGCGGGGTCGGTCCGCGACGCGGCGCCACGAGTACCCGGGCGACCCCGGCGGTTCCCGGACCGCACCGTCGCCCGACGCACGGTCACCGGGCCGGCGGAAGACCAGCAGGCCGCCGGAGCGTCCGGTGAGCCGCGGGCCGAACCCGCGAGCCAGCCCGGTCTGCGGTCGCCGTCGCGGCCACGAACCGGGTCACGCTCGCCGGACGCGAATCCACCCGGGCCGGCCTCGACGGGTGGGGCACCGACGGAGGCACCTTCGGTGGATCCGGCACCGGCGGGCACGCTCCCGGCGGACGCGACACCCGCGGACGCGACACCCGCCGAAACGACCGCGAGCGACGCGTCGCCGACTACCGCTTCACGACCCGGCCAGACCGGCGGCGGTGCCGGCCCGGGAGGTTTCACGGCCGTCCGCCGCGACAGCCCGGTGTGGCACGCGCCAGCGCGCCCCGGTGGAACGCCCCCGGAAGCGGCCTCCGACGCCGGGTCGGCTCCGACGGCCCACGACCCGAGAGTCACAGTCAGCGGACCCGATCTGTCGGGAGAGGCGACTCCCGCGTCGAGTCCGCCGACCCGCGGCCGGGATGGAACCAGCGCGCGTCCCGGCGGGGTCCGCTCGCCGGCGCGACGGCCACTCACACACCGCGTCCAGCGACGCTCGGCCGGCGACGAACCGGCGGACGGGACCGGGGTGGAATCACAGCCCGGCGGGTCGACGGGGGCGTCGAGTGGTTCGCGCTCCAGCGGCCCGTCCCCGGGCGACACCACCGTTTCGCGTGGAGCGGAGTCACAGTCGAGCGCGGCGCCGGACAGCACTCCGGGACGCGTGACGTTCCCGACCGACGGTCGACCGGGTGCCGGTAGCGACACTGATCGCGGCTCCGACTGGCACGGGAGCGGCGTCGGTTCCCGCCCGTTCCCGTCCGGCACCGGCGGTCCGGCCGGGTCGGCCGACGAACGATCGCCGTCGGCGCCCGGTAGCGGGGCGGGGTCGCCCGACGGACTGGGGTCGCCCGCCGGACTGGGGTCGCCCGCCGGACCGGCGTCCTCCGCTGGCACCGGTCCGGCGTCGCGACCACCGGTAAAGCGAAGTGGACGGGAGACACAGGTGGGGACGTCTCGGATAGGGTCGTTGACAGAAATGCCGACGCTGACACACCAGACGGGGCGGATCACGGGCACCGGGCAGGCAGGGAGCGCCAGCGTTCCAGACGCGAGGGCGGGTACCACCTCGTCGACCGACGCCTGGCCGGAGACAGCGACGTCCGACGGGTCCGCCGGAAGGACGGGTTCGAGTACGGAACGCGGTGCCGGGGCCGCCGGGCGCGACGTGGTACGGCCCGGGTCGGAGAGCCAGCGGTCGAGCGCCGGGCGGCGCCTGGCAGCGCGAGCGGGGGCCGAACAGCCCCAGCGACCTGGATCCGGGCCTGGACCGGGGCCGGGGTCGGGACCGAACGCGGGCCAGCCCGGGTCGGCAGGCCAGGAGGGGGCAGCGAACCAGCCCGGGTCACCGGGCCCGGGCGACGCGGGTATCGACCCCTTCCCGGACCTGGACATCAAACAGCCGGCGCCACGGGTCGACGCGACGCGACGCGACACGGGGTCGGGGCCACAGTACGAGACGCGGCCGGACGACGGCGGGCGCGGGGGCGGACGGGACCGGGGTGGTCGTCGCGGTGCGGGACGGGACACCGACGGCGTCGGACGGGCCGTCGAGGAGGCGTTCTTCGGGCAGGGGTCGGACCTGACGGCGTACGACGCCGAGATCGACCGCGTGGTCGACCGGCTCTACCGGGAGGTCGAACGGAAGATGCGGATCGAACGCGAACGGAGAGGACTATAGATGGCAGCGAACAACTCACAGTTTCAGAAAGCAGAGATACGCGTGCTGCGGGGCAAGAACAAGTCGTCGGGCAACGACCCGTACCTGACGTGTCGGTTCAACCCGCCGGAGTACGGCGTCAACCGGAGCGTCAACTACGGCGAGTTGAAAGCCAGCGGGTCGGGCGCGTCGAGCCAGCAGTTCGTCAACCGGTCGGCCGACACGCTCTCGATGGAGCTGTTTTTCGACACCTCCGAGACACAGACCGACGTCCGGAGCGAGTACGTCGACAAACTCGACACGCTGGCGTCGGTCGACCCCGAGTTGCACGCGCCGCCGCTGTGCCAGTTCGTCTGGGGCGACGGGCTCTCGTTTACCGCGCTGGTCTCGTCGCTGGACAAGACGTTCACGCGATTTCTCCCGAGCGGCGTCCCGGTGCGAGCGCGGGTGAACGTCACCTTCACCGAGTGCAAACCCTCCGACTACCGGCGGGAACTCAAACCCGAGTCGACGGACAAGACGAAAGCGTGGACCGTCACCGAGGGCGACACGCTGTGGCTCATCGCCGACGAGGAGTACGGCGACCCGAGCCACTGGCGGACGATCGCCGACGCGAACGACATCGACAACCCCCGTGCGGTCGAGCCGGGCGAATCACTGGAGTTGCCGCCGCTGTGACGATGACTGCACTGTGCCGGTCACGTGGTGGTCACGATGGTCGGGGTCGGTCACGTGGAGGTTGCGATGGTCGGGGTCGGTCACGTGGTGGTCACGATGGTCGGGGTCGGACCTGGAGGGGTCGCGATGTCGAGTAGCCAGGAGAGCTACTCGCCGCGGTTCGAGGTGACCGTCGGCGGCCAGACGTTCAAGGAGGCGGGGGGCAACGTGACGGATCTCGTCGTCGAGACGACACTCGACGGCGCGGACCGCTTCTCGATGACGCTCCACGCCGTCTTCGACCGGGAGCAGAACACCTTCCCCGGGTTCAGCTGGGACGACTTCGCGACCGGCACGAAGGTGAACATCTCGCTGGGGTGGGGTGACGGGTCGCTGGAACCGGTCTTCGTCGGGAAGATCCACAGCTACAGCACGACGTTCTCGCCGACGACGATCTCGGTCGGCGTCAGCGGCTACGGGTTGCTCCACGACATGATGCAGGGCAAGAAAGACCGGTCGTGGTCGAAGACGAAAGTCAAGGACGTCGTCACGGAGGTGCTCTCGTCGTACTTCGGGACGGTCACGGTCGAGGGCGGCGGGATGAAACGCGACAAGATCTACCAGCACGACCAGAGCGACTACCGGTTCGTCCAGGACCTGGCCGACAGGTACGGCTACCGGTTCTACACGAAGCGCAACTCGGCGTTTTTCACGCCACGAGCGTCGATGGGCGGCACACCCGTGGCGACACTGCGCTACGGCGCGGCCCTGGAGTCGTTCACCGGCGAGGTCGACGAGGCCACCGCGGTCCAGAAAGTGGAGGTACGTCACTGGGACATGCAGGCCGAGAAGGAGATCGTCGGGACCGCCTCGACGGACGCCAACAACAAGAAAAAGGAGGTGTTTCGCATCCCCTGTGCTTCCAGCGACGAGGCGAGTACGATCGCCCAGACCAAACTCGACAGCCTGTCCCAGGCGCTCGCACAGGCCCACGGCGAGACCGACCGGGGAGTCCCGAAACTGACCGCGGGCGAGACAGTCAGCGTCGAAGACGTACCTTCCCGGTTCACCAAAAACTATTATGTCACTAAGACAACCCACAGGATAGGCGGGTCGGGCTACCGGACGACCTTCGAGGCGACGGAGACACCATGAGCTTCAAAGACCAGTTCAGCAACGCAGGTGGATCGGAGAAGATCGCCGGCGTGACGACGGCGACAGTGACGAACAACGAGGACCCCGAGGGACTGGGGCGAGTCAAGGTGACCTACCCGTTCAGGGACTCCAGCGACGAGAGTTACTGGGCGCGTATCGCGACGGAGATGGCGAGCAAGGACTACGGCACGTTCTTCCTGCCGGAGGTGGGCGACGAGGTGCTCGTCGCGTTCGAGGACGGCGACATCCGGTATCCCTTCGTCGTCGGGTCGCTGTACACCGGCAAGAAGAAACCACCGCAGTCGAACAGCAACGGGAACAACGACATCCGTGAGATCAAGTCCCGGAGCGGGCACGTGCTGGATTTCGACGACACGAAAAACGCCGAGCAGGTGAAAATCGAGACCAGCGCCGGCCACACCATCACGCTGGACGACTCGACCGGGTCAGAGAAGATCACCATCGAGGACAAGTCGGGGTCGAACTCGGTCACGATGGACTCCACGAAGGGCGAAGTCAGCGTCTCGGCCGGCGACACGATCAGTCTCTCGGCGAAGACGATCGAACTCTCCGCGGACAAGGAAGTGAAGATCGACGCCAAGAGCAAAGTTCAGATGTCGGGGAAAGGGCAGGTCGACGTATCGAGCAAAGGGCAACTGAACGTCAAGAGCAACGGAATCATGGGGATCAAGGCGTCGGGTCCGCTGACGGTCAAGGGCGCCATCATCCAACTCAACTAATGCCACCAGCAGCACGCATCGGAGACACGACAGCACACGGGACCCCGCTCGGGCCGGGGCCCGGCAGCAGCAACGTCCTCATCGGCGGCATGCCCGCCTGGCGAGCAGGGATGGACTTTCACGCCTGTCCGCTCGTCTCGGGGGTCGTCCCCCACGTCGGCGGGACGGTCGCGATGGGGTCGACGACAGTTCTGATAAACAAGATGCCGGCCGCGCGGATGGGCGACACCATCGTCGAGGCCACGGCCCCCAACACCATCGCCATGGGGTGTCCGACGGTCATGATCAAGTAGATGACCAGGGACTTTCTGGGGACCGGCTGGGCCCACCCCGTCGGGACCGACTACCAGGGCGACGTCGAACTCTCCAGCGCCGAGGCGAACATCCGCCAGTCCGTCCACATCATCATCGGCACCGCCAAGGGCGAACGCGTCATGCGCCCCGAGTTCGGCTGTGAGGTCCACGACTACGCCTTCACCACCGCCGACCCCGCCACGCTGTCGATGATCGAGGACGCCGTCGAGGAGGCGCTCGTCCAGTGGGAGCCACGCATCGACGTCGAGAACGTGGACGCCAACCCCGACCGGGAGAACCCCAACCGCGTCCTCGTCGAGGTCGACTACTGGGTGCGCGAGACCAACAGCAGCGCGAACCTCGTCTACCCGTTCTACCTGCAGGAAGGGGAGGGGTGACCGTGCCGGCGACTCACACTCCGGGGGCGGACGATGGCTGACGGGCCGGTCGTCGACGGGCGCTCGCGCGCCGAGTTGCTCGCCGAACTGGAGGCCCTCGCGGAGAGCTACGTCGACGGGTGGGACGTCTCGACAGCCGACAGCGGGACGACGCTCCTCCAGGTCGCCGCGCGGTTCGAGGCCGACGTCGTCCGGCGCCTCGACGGCGTCCCCGAGAAACACCGGACCGCCTTCCTGGACGCGCTGGATTTCAGCCGCCGGCCGCCCCAGTCGGCGCGGGTCCCGCTCACCGTGGCGACGACCGAGGACATCGACACGAACGTGGTCGTCCCCGGCGGGACCCAGGCGGCGGCCGAGACCGAGGCCGGCGGGACCGAGATCTTCGAGATCCCGGGCGACGACGGCTTCGAGGCGACGCCGGCGAACCTGTCCGGGGCGTACGCGCTCGACCCGGTGACCGACACGGTCGTCGACCACGGGCCGGCGCTGGTCGCGGGTCGGGAGACCACGTTACTCGACGGCGACGACGAGCAGACCCACGTCTGCTATCTGGGCCACGCGGACCTCCTCAACCTCGAAGGCGGGTCGACTATCACCGTGCGACTGCTGACCAACGCCGACGAGGACCTCGTCGAGGAGGGCCTCGACTGGGAGTACTACGGCGAGGACGCCGACGGCGAGGAGGGGTGGCACGCGCTCCCCCAGGAGACGACCGACGTCGTCGACTCGGAAGCGGGGTTACAGGACCTGCGCGCGGCCGTCGAGGAGCGAATCGAGGCGTTCGCGAGCACCGACGTCTCCGAGTGGGGCAACACACCCTTCGAGTTGAGTTTCCGGTTCCCCGGTCCGACCGCGGACGTCGCGGTCGACGGGGTCGAGAGCCGGTGGCTCCGCGTGAGGGCACAGGAGTCGGCCGACGCGTACTTCGACGTGGAGGTCGAGTCGCTGTCGCTGACCGTCGAGCGCGGCGGCGAGGACGACGCCGGCGCCACGCCCGAGGAACTGCTCAGCAACGACGTTCCGCTCTCGGTCGACGGCGACGAGGACGTCTACCCGTTCGGACGGCTCCCCCAGCCCCCGACGACGATGTATCTCGCCTCCGAGGAGGCACTCACGAAGAAGGGCGCGACGATACAGGTTCGCTTCGGCGCGCCCCAGGACGACGGCGACGAATCGTCGAAGGGCGGCAGCGACAGCGGGGACGACAGCGGAGATGGCGGCGACAGCGACTCCGGCGGCGGTGGCGACAGCGAGGACGCCGACGGTGACAGCGACGGCGGTGACGGCCGGCGGACGATGGGCGGGATGGGCGCGGGGATCCTGTCGGGCGAACCGGAGATCTCCTGGGAGTACTGGGACGGCGACGGCTGGTCGCGGCTCCGACTCGCGGCCGACGGCACCGACCGGCTCCGCGAGGCCGGCACCGTCCGTTTCCAGGTTCCCGAGGACCTGGCCGCCACCTCCGTATCGGGCCACGAGGACTACTGGATCCGTGCGCGACTCGTCGGCGGCAACTACGGCCAGCCCCGCTACGAGATCACCGAGGAGGGTGGCCGCGGCGACCTCGTCGAGCGACCCGACCCGCCGCAGTTCGGCAACGTGACGCTCCACTACGGCCAGGAGGGGGAGTCGTTCCAGCAGATACTCACCCACAACAACGCGAGTTTCGCGCGCGTCGACACGGAGGCCGAACCGCTCGCACTCGCGCCGTTCGAGCGGGTGCCCGACGACTCACAGACGCTGTACCTGGGGTTCGACGGCGTCCTCCGGAACGGCCCGGTGAACCTGTTCGTCCCGACGAGCGACGAGCGCTACCCCCGCACGTTCGACCCGGGGATGCGCTGGGAGTACTGCCCCGACCCCGAGAGCGGGCGGTGGGCGAAACTCGAAGTCCAGGACGGCACCGAGGGACTCACCGAGCGAGGCATCGTCAGCATCAACTTCCCCGAACCCACCGAGGCGTTCGAGTTGTTCGGGACGAGCGCCCACTGGCTCCGCGTGCGGGTGACCGGCGACGCCTTCTACCGGGGGCCGACCGGCCCGGCCTTTCGCAAGGAGGGCAAGCGGACCATCGAACACAAGCGCGAGGACCGCTCGGCCGTCGCGGACCTGCCCCGCCCGCCCACACTCGAGGGTATCCACCCGAACACGCAGTGGGCCTACAACGAGCGGACCGTCGCCGACGAGATTCTGGGGTCGAGCGACGGGTCACACGGCCAGGCGTTCGCGTGTAACACGCCGCCGGTGACCGACATCGAACTGTGGGTCGACGAGGTCGACGCCCTCTCGGGGTCACAGCGACGCGAGATCGAGCGCGAGCGGCCGGGCGACGTCGAGCGCGTCCCCGAGAACGGCGACCCGGTCGAGTTCTGGGTGCGCTGGCGGGAGGTCGAGGACTTCCTCGACTCGGACGCGGACGACCGCCACTACCGCGTCGACCGGACGAGCGGGACCGTGACGTTCGGCGACGGCCAGCGCGGAACGATTCCGCCGGCCGGCGAGAACAACGTCCGGGTCACCTACCGGACCGGCGGCGGGAGCCAGGGCAACGTCCCGGCGGGGGCCATCGAGGAGTTGCGCGACCCGATCACGCTGGTCGACTCGGTGACGAACCTCCAGCCCAGCGACGGCGGCGCCGACGTCGAGTCGATGGACGCCGTCGTCTCCCGGGCGCCAGAGCGCATCAAGAACAAGAACCGTGCCGTCTCGCCCAGCGACTTCGAGCAGGTGGCCCGCGCGGCCTCCCGGGAACTCGCCACGGTCAAGTGTGAACCCGAGATGGACCAGAAGGGTGACCGTCGACCGGGGTGGGTCACCCTGCTCATCGTCCCGCGGGGCCAGCGCGACCGGCCGGTCCCCTCGATGGAACTGCGGAAACGGGTCGAGGACGCCGTCAGCCAGCGGGCACCGGCGACGCTGGTGGGTCGCGACGAGGGGCGCATCACGGTGCGCGGGCCGAACTACGCACCCGTCTCGGTGACGGCGACGGTCCATACCGCCGGCGTCGAGAGCGTCTCGGCGCTGAAATCGACCATCGAGTCGAACCTGGACGCCTTCTTCCACCCGCTGTCGGGCGGCCGGGCGGGCGAGGGCTGGGACTTCGGCGAGTCGCCACAGCTGTCGGCCGTCTCCGCGCTGATCGACGGCGTCGAGGGGGTCGACGACGTGGACTCGGTCGCGATGACCGTCGAGGCCCGCGGCGAGGCCAGACGAATACTGACCGAGGCCGACGACCCGACGCTCGACCGGGACACGCTCGTCTGTAGCGGGGCCCACGAGGTGACCGTCCACATGCGCGACGAGGGAGGGCGAGCGTGATGACGAAGAACGGAGCCATCGACCGGACCAGCGGGAGGAAACCATGGGATTAGACGTACCCGAACTGGACGACACGGACTACGAGGAGTTGCTCGACGAGGCACAGAAGCTGTTGCCGGCCTACTCCGAGGAGTGGACGAACTACAACCCACAGGACCCGGGGGTCACGATCCTGGAGACGCTGGCGTGGCTGGCCGACTCGTACATCTACCAGCTCGACTCGGTGACCGACGAACACCGCCGCAAGTACCTGGCGCTCATGGGCGAGCGTCCCCGGCCGCCCAGCGTGGCGTCGACCCGCGTGTCGCTGGCGTCACCCACAGAAGAGACGCCGCTGCGGGTCGCGGCCGGGACGCAACTGACGGTCGTCGACGGCTCCGATACCGAGAAGACCTTCGAGACTGCGGAGGGGATCGTCCTGACCGGGACTCAAATCGAGGCGGTCGTCTCGACGCACGCGAACGGGACCACGGACCACTCACACGCCAACGAGACCGCGGGGATGTTCTACCGGCCGCTGGGTCCGGCACCCGCGCCGGGCGACGCCGTGGCCTTCGGGCTGGCGGGCGACCCCTTCGACGGGGCCGAGGAACTCTCGCTGACCGTCGACTTCCACGACGAGGACCTGCCCGACCCCGCAACGCACGGCGAGGAAGCGTCCACGTTCGAACCGTCGGTCGACCTCGTCTGGGAGTACCTCACCGACTACGCCGACCCCGACCCGGACGCCGACTCCGACCCGGACACCGACTCCGGCGCCGACTCTGACTCCGACCCCGACCCGGACGCCGACGGGCCGTGGGAACCGCTCGAAGTACGTCGCGACGGGACGGACGCCCTCTACGGCGGTGGCACGGTCACGCTGGCGGCCCCCGACCCCGAGGAGTGGGATCCCGACGCGTGGGGCGTCGACGACTACAGCCCGTTCGGCGGCCCGGCGGGTACGGTCTGGGTACGCTGTCGGGTCGAGCGAGGTGGTTACGAGGTGCCACCGCGGGTCGACGCCGTCCGCGCCGGGGTCGTGCGGGTCACCAACCGGCGGACCGTCGATGGCGAACCCCTCCAGCGCGTCCGCGGGACCGACGGCCCCGACAGCCTGACCGCCCAGCGGTATCGTCTGGACCACGCGCCAGTCGTCGAGGCCGAGATCGCGGTCGACGGCGAGCGCTGGACCGAGGTGGCGGACTTCGACGCCTCGGGACCGACCGACCGCCACTACGTCCTCGACGCGGCCTCGGGGGTCGTCCGCTTCGGCGACGGCGTCAGCGGGGCGATGCCCGACCCCGACGCGCGGGTGGTCGCCGAACGCTACGTCGCTGCCGACGGAGCCGAGGGCAACGTCCCGGCGTCGGCCAGCTGGCGCTTCGCCGAGGAGACCACCGCTGCCGACGGTACCCCCCTCGACGACGTCGCGGTGACGCCACGGCGCGGCGCGACCGGGGGGACCGACGCCGAGTCCATCGCGGCGGCGTTCCGTCGGGTGCGTCGCGACCTGAAGACGCCCCAGCGCGCGGTGACGAACGACGACATGGCCTACCTGGCGCGCAACACGCCCGGCCTCCGGGTGGGCCGTGCCGAGGTGTTCCTGCGCGACCGCGAGACGGCGCCGGCGAACGCACCCCCCGAAGTGCGCGTGGTGGTCGTCCCCTACGCGCCAGAGGGGGCCCGGCGCCCGACCCCGAGCGAGGGCTTTCTCGACGCCGTGCAGGCCCACCTCGACGAGCATCGACTGCTGACCGACCGCGTCAGGGCGGTGGCGCCGACCTACGTGGGTATCGGGCTCGAACTCGCCGTGCGGACGGGCGAGTGGCGGCCCGGCCCCGGGATCGAGGACGACGTCGAGGCCGCTCTCAGGTCGTATCTCGACCCGGTCCACGGCTTCGAGGGCGATGGCTGGCCGTTCGGCCGGACGCTCTCGGCCGAGGAACTGGTCTCGGTCGTCGAGTCAGTCGATGCCGTCGACGCCGTCGAGGGGCTGTCGGTGTCGGCGCCCGGCAACGCGCGGGTCGACCCCGACGGCAACGTCCGCATCGACGAGACGGCGCTGTTCGCCCTCGCGTCGGTCGAGGTGGACACCAGGACGGGGTCGCGACCGGACGAGAACGGCGGTCACGCCGGACGGAGGCGGGGCTGAGATGGACTTCTCCTACTACGCCACCTCGACTCCCGAACAGTGGGACGAGTGGGCGGGCGACAACCTCGTCGTCGAGGACGACGGGATCAGCATCGAGACCGAACCCGTCGTCGACTACGAGGACATGGGTTTCGACGCGGTGGACGTGGTGGTCGACCGCGACGGGTCGGTGTACGCGCTCCGGCCCTCGGGTGACGTCTACCGGTACGACCGCCGGGGCCAGGCCGCGGGCATCTGGGCCAACGGCGACGGCGAGACGGTCACGGACCCCCAGTCGCTCTGTCTGGCCGGCGACCGCGTGTTCGTGGCCGACGGCGTCGACACGTCGCTGGTCGTCGTCTCCGAGCGCGAGGGGCGGGCCATCGGTCGCATCGAGACGGACGTCGTGGACCTGCGGGCGCTGGTCACCGGTGACCGGACGCTGTACCTGCTGGACGGCGGTCCCCCGGGCGGTGACGGTCGCGTGGCGACGCTACGGAGTCGGGGCGCGGTCGGGACGGCGATCCGCGGGCTCGAGGACCCTCACGACCTCACCGTCGACCCCGACGGCAACCTCGCCGTGCTGGAACGGACCGGCGACGGCCCGCTCGTCAGCGTCTACGAGGCCCGTTACGTCGCCTCCCCCGACGCCTTCCCCTACCGGCGCACGATCGAGACGTTCCCCGAGGACCCGGACGGGGGGACGCTCGTCCCGGACTGCCTGGAGGCGCTGTCGGACGAGGAACTCGTCGTCCACGGGCCGCTCTCGACCAGCGGCGACCCCGCAGTCTACCACTACCGCTTCGAGGACGAGACCTGGGAGCGGCGCCACGGACTGGACGTCCGCTGTGCGCGACTCCGGGCGGGCCCCCAGCGCGGGAGCAGTCGCTACCCGGTCTACTACGGGGTAGCCGAGGAGGGCGACCGCGTCTACGCCATCGAGGAGACCAAGAAGTACCGTCGCAACCCAGACACCGACCGGTTCACGGCGACGGCGTTCCGGCGGTTCGATGCCGGTGCGGTGGACACGCAGTGGCACCGCGTGACGATGGGGTTCGCGAGTCTCGACTCGAACACGCAGGTGCTCGTCAGCTACGACGCGACCGACGGCTACGACAGCGGCGGCGACGTCGAGACCGTCGACGACGTGAACGAACACGACGCGGCCGACCTCCGTGGTGGGGGGATCGACTCCGTGTGGGGCCTGGCCGAGAGCGACCCCGAGACGGTGGCGGACGTCGCCGACGGCGCGACTGTCGACCGGGCCCAGGAGTGGATCGACGCCGCCGTCGCCATCATCGAAGACCGGAGCGACGCCTGGACGCGCGTCGAGGAGGCCAGCCCGTCGGACGCGCTCCTCTCGAATGCGACAGGGCGATATCTCCGCGTGCGCCTCGAACTGGTCGGGGACGTCGACACCGCCCCGACGGTCGGGTCGTTCCGGGCGTACTGCCCGCGGCGGACCTACCTGCGATATCTCCCCGCACTCTTCCGCGAGGACCCGCGGGGCGAGCAGTTCCTCGAACAGTTCCTCTCGGTGTTCGAGAGCTCCTATACGGGCATCGAGGAGGACGTCGAGGGGCTCGGGGAGCTGTTCGACCCCGACGGGGTGCCCAGCGAGTACCTGTCCTGGCTCGACGGGTGGCTCGCGCTGGAGGCCGGCGAGGACTGGCCCGAACCGGCCCGCCGGGAGTTCCTCGACCGGGCGCCGGACCTGTTCAGACAGCGCGGCACGCGCGGGGGGATCCGTGCGTACATCGAACTGTACCTGCGCCACGTCACGGCGCCCGACACGGGGTGGATACTGGAGTGGCAGCGCCGCCGCGTCGCGGACCGCCGTGCCGCCGGCCACCTCACCGAGGACGAGGCACAGGCGAGACGCGCGGAGATCGACGCCCTCGAACGGGACGAGCCCATCGACCACCACCTGTTCGTCCTGGAGCGACTGGACCTCGACGGGATCGACTCGCCCGCAGCACGAGAGCCCTACACGATGCACATGCCCGGCCCGCGCTCGTTTGCGGTGTTCGCCGGCCCGTTCACCGACCCGGGCCACCGCGAGGCCGTCGAGGAGGTCGTCGCCCGCGAGAAACCCGCCCACACGGACGGACGCGTCGTCCCGATGCGCCAGCACGTCAAACTCGAGGGCAACTCCTTCCTGGGGATAAACACCACGCTCACGCCCCGGGAGTTCGTCCTCGGGCGCGCGACGCTGGGCGAGGACAGCGTCCTCAAGGAACGCGACCTGCTGTGAGAGAGGGCCAACCACGTTCCGGTCGGTTGCTGTCGCGAGTCCCGCTGGCCCCAAAGTTAAATGCACGAACAGTTGTAGGGGGCATAGAGACGCCAGACATGTCATTCAACGACGAACAGGGTGACCGGGGCGACGGGCAGCTCTCGCAGTTCGAGAAGAACAACTTCTTCCAGGGGAAGCTGATGACGGCGCGGGACATGGAGACCGAGCAGGACTACCACTCGGGCCGGTTGCAGACGCTGACACGGTTCGTGACCGGGAAGGGGATCGTCCAGGGTATCGAGGTGAGTTCGATCGAGGAGAGCGAGACGGAACTGGAGGTGACGCTGGAACCGGGGCTGGTCGTCGACGGACACGGCCGACCGATCGTCATCGAACACCGGACGACCAAGACGCTCCCACTGCCGTCGGGCGACGACATCTACCTGTTCATCAGGTACACGGAGACGGAACTGGAGTCGGTGCCGGTGCCGGACGTCAGCGGCGCCAGCAGCGAGGAGTACATGTCCAACCGCCGGATGGAGTCGTTCGAGCTGACCTACCAGGAGTCCCCCCCCGAGTTCGAACAGATCCCGGACGTGGACACTGACATCTCGGACAACCCGGACGACGACACCGCCTACCGGGCACTGGCGAACCGCTTTCACCAGCAGTTCCGGACGCCAGTCGAGGGAGTGGAGGACCCGTCGGTGTTCGTGGGGTCGTTCGAGCGGACCCGCGACGGGGCGTGGATCCCCGGCGGCGACACCGTCCGGCGCCAGCTCGTCTACGACAACGACATGCTCTACGCCGCGCTGGTCAACCACATCACGGACACGGACAACCCCCACAACATGGGCGGCCAGGCGACCGGCGGGGGCGGCGGTGACCTGGGCGACGCCGCCGAGCAACTCCAGGAGATGCAGACGCAACTGGACACGGTGACGCGGTACGTGATGCGCAAGTCGCTGAAAGACAAGATCCGCTTTTTCGACGACGTCTCGACGCGCTTCGAGGAGGCCGACACGGGCGCCAGCAAGACCGCCCAGGAAATCGTCGAGGCGGCCAAAGACGGCATGGCCGACGACGCCTTCGACGACCGGGCGGCCTATCGCGAGCACGTCGGCGACATGCTCGAACTCGACATCACGCTCGGCGAGGAACTCGAGGACTCGGCGACCGAGGAGAGCCTCGAACGCTACGTCAAGGCCGTCAACGAACTCCAGGAGACGCTGGCCGACGATCTGGGCGTCCTCCAGGTCGCCGAAGCCCAGGACGGCGTCTGTGAGGCCGCCGACTCCCTGGAGATGCTCTACGACATCGTCCCCGAGAACTGAGTCTCCGGGCACCGGGCCAGTGACGGGCGGCCGGTCCGCGCCCGGGATGGACAACCGGACCACACCCGGACCCCGACACCGTCATATCGAGAGAGTATCATTAGTACAGAGACCTTACTGTGTGGTCCTCTATCACACCACGAGGGGCGATCACCGGCGGCGAGCGGCCGTGATGTTCCGCCAATACATCCGTTTCTTTACTATTCGTGGCGCTGGAAGGCCAGGGCCGGAACGAGTCGGGACTGCGGATAACATACGATATATGACATAAATTAGGGACAACATTCGAAGCGATTCGAGCGCTTTCGACGAGCCTTCGGCGATTGGGGTGTTCGAACAACTCTCGTACCGCACATGTATGCGATTCTACTGATGGATAGATTTATGTATTGACGCTTAATGTAAGCTAGCGTTCGGTAATTACAAACGAGTGAAAATTATGGCAGAGTACCTTTCCCCGGGCGTCTACGTGGAGGAAGTAGAGGGCGGGACGAAGGCGATAGAGGGTGTCGCCACGAGCACAGCGGCGTTTCTCGGTCCGACCGAGCGCGGGCCGGTGAGTCCACGACTGATCACGAGCTTCTCGGAGTTCAGACGGCACTACGGTTCCAGTCCGGAGTCGTCGGACCTGGACATCGCGGTGGACGGGTTCTTCCGGAACGGCGGGAGTCGGTGTTACGTCACGCGAGTCAGTCCCGATGACCCGCGAGACGTCGTTTCGGCGGCGGTCCACGACGAGAGCGGCGACCCAGTGATGGACGTGGCGGCGATCGGGCCGGGCGACTGGGCCAACTCGGTCGCGGTCGTCGTCACCGACAGTCCGATGTACAAGGAGGGACAGAACAAGATCTTCGGGGTCACGGTGCGGTACTGGTCACAGGACCCCTCGGAGATAGACGACCCCGCGTCGGCGGAGCCGGACCCGCTCCCCGACCACGAGGAGACCTACGAGGAGCTGACGCCGGACCCGACGTCGAGCAACCACTTCGCGAAGAAGATGGCCTCGTCGGTCGTCGTGGACGTCGACGGCGTCGGCGAGGAACGCCCCGAGGAGGGCGTCACCTGGCTGGGCGGCGAGACCGACGGCGGCACGAACGGCTCGAAGGGCAACGGTTCCAACGGCGACGACGACGGCGGGAACGGCGACGACGCCGACGACGAGGACGACGGGCCGACCATCCCCGGCGACGACGAGCTCGACGAGATGACCTACAACGAGCTCCAGGACGTCGCCGAACCGTTCGACATCGACCGCACGCAGAAGAAAGACGAACTGCTGGAGGACATCAAGGAGATCCGCGACGAGCAGGAACTGGCGGCCGACGGCGGCAGCGGGCTCTCGCTGTCGGACTACCAGGGCCAGGACCGCACCGGCGAGCGCACCGGGCTGGCGGCGCTCAAAGAGCAGGACGACGTCTCCATCGTCAGCGTGCCCGACGAGAACGACATCCGCGGGCTGACCGAGGCGGTCGTCACCCACTGTGAGAACATGGGCGAGCGCATCGCGGTCCTCTCCTCGCCACAAAACGCCGGGCGAGTCGGCAACATGGAGGTGCCGGTCGACTCCCAGTACGCGGCCTACTACTACCCGTGGATCGAGGTGAAAGACCCGATCACGAACCAGGAGAAGGTCGTCCCGCCGGGCGGGCACGTCGCGGGTATCTACGCGCGCAACGACGCCGAGACCGGCGTCCACGGCTCGCCGGCGAACATGGTGGTTCGGGGCGCGCTGGACCTGCAACTGGACATCACGAAGGGTGAGCAGGACGTCCTCAACCCGAAGGGGATCAACTGCATCCGGAGTTTCCAGGGACGGGGCATCCGCGTCTGGGGCGCCCGGACGACGTCGAGCGACCCCGAGTGGAAGTACGTCAACGTCCGCAGACTGTTCCTGTACATCGAGCAGTCCATCGACGAGGGGACCCAGTGGGCGGTCTTCGAGCCCAACGACAGGGACCTGTGGGCGCGGGTCAGACAGTCCGTGTCGAACTTCCTCACCACGGCGTGGCGTGACGGCGCGCTCATGGGGACCAGCCCCGACGAGGCGTTCTACGTCAACTGCGGCGAGTCGACGATGACACAGGACGACATCGACAACGGGCGGCTCATCTGTGAGATCGGCATCGCGCCGGTCAAGCCCGCCGAGTTCGTCATCTTCCGGATCCAGCAGTGGACCGAGGAGGCGGGCCCCTAACCGCGCTGACCGCGAGAGGACAGACAGGCAACCACAACACACCACACGCTACACACAACACACACCGAAACTATGGCAGACACACACGGCGCGATGCGAACGGGGCGGTTCACGGTCGAGATCGACGGCGTCGGCGTCAGCGGCTTCAAGCGCATCGACATCCCGTCGACGACGACGAGCCACGTCGAGTACCGCGAGGGCAAGGACGCGGACCACCACCGCAAACTCTGGGGTCAGACCGAGTACGAGGACCTGACGATGGAACGGGGCGCCAAGAAGGGCGACACCACGCTCCACGACTGGCGCAAGACCGTCATCCAGGGCAAGATGGAGGAGGCCCGCAAGTCGGTCGCGGTCATCCTCCAGGACTCCGTCGGCGAACAGCAGGTCCGCTGGGAGTTCACCAACGCCTGGCCCAAGAAGTACGACCCGCCGACGCTCGAGAGCGGGTCCCAGGGCGGCCAGGGCAACGTCGCGACAGAGACGGTCATCGTCGTCTACGACGAGATGGAGCGTACCCAATAGATGGCCGGTTCACAGCTCCAGACGGAGTTCGAGTTCACCCTGCCACAGGGGTACACCGACGAGGAGGGCACGCTCCACCGCGAGGGGCGCATGCGGTTGGCGACGGCCGCCGACGAGATCGAACCGCTACAGGACCCCCGCGTCCAGTCGAACTCGTCGTACCTGACGATCATCCTGCTCTCGCGCGTCGTGACGGAACTCGGCGACCTGAACGTCGTCAACCGGAACGTCATCGAGAACCTGTTCGTCGCCGACCTGGAGTACTTACAGGCCATGTACGAGCGGATCAACAACCAGGGAGCCAACACCGTCGGGACCGCCTGTCCGGACTGTGGCGAGCGCTTCGACGTCTCGGTATACGACGGGGCGGTCGTCGATACGGGCGAGGGCGGTGGCGGTCCCGGTGCTGGCGGGGCGGACGCCGGTCCCGGAGCGGGTGGTCCGGACGCCACCCCCGGATCGGCGGGTGCGGACCTGGAAACACCGTCGGGCACCCCGACGCCCGACGCCGACGGTGATTCGGGAAACTAGCACGAGCGAGCGAGATGGGCGTCTACCCGGTCGACCGGCTCTACGAGGAGGTCGCCTTCGTGGCGTATCACTTCAACTGGGGCCACGACGAGGTGCTCGCCATGCCCCACTGGGAGCGCCAGCGCTGGTGTGAGGAGATCTCGGCGATCAACGACCGGATCAACCGGGAGTCCCAGCAGGCCGGCGGTCCCGGAGCGGGCGGTCCAGGTGGTGGACCGGGGACCACGAGCGGTCCCACGCTCGAACAGGAGATCGACCCCGAGTTCTTCGAGGAGGATACCACGTGAACCAACCTGACCACACGAGAGGCCACGAGTAATGTCGTCGAACGGCGAGGGACAGAAGACGAGCGGCGGGAACCCCTATCGCCAGCTCAACTACACGGTCGAGGTCGACGGAGTCGACGTCGGCGGGTTCCAGCGCGCCTCGGGACTGGCCGCGCGGATGGAGACCGTCGAGTACCGCGAGGGCGGCACGAACGGTCACGTCCACCAGTTGCCCGGGCAGTTCACTCACAGCAACCTCGTCCTCGAACGCGGGCTGACCAACCGCACGGTGCTGTGGGACTGGATCCAGGACGTCCGGGCGCCATCGAAGGCCAACACGGACATCCGGCGCAACGTCCGCCTGAAGCTCAAGGCGGGGTACAAGGAGCAGAAAAACTGGGGCTGGGAGTTCAGCAGGGCCTACCCCGTCCAGTGGGACGGTCCGGACCTCAAGAGCGACGGCTCGGGCCCCGTCGTCGCCGTCCAGTCCGTCGAGTTCGCACACGACGGGTTCACGAAGATCTCCGGGACGCCCTGACTGTCTGAGCGTGTCACAGAAGCGTTCACAGTGTGAGTGTGACAGTTGTTTCAGAGTGAGTTGCTGTGAGAAAAACGTCGACCGCAGACAGCGACCGCGAGCGCGCCGAGGGCTTCCATCTCACGACGATGACTGCGGTTGCGGATTCGTGTCCGCTCGAATTGTTACATCTATTCCCTACATGTGCCTTCCACGGACAGGCGAAGCGGGTTTGCGAAGAATTCCACGACACGCTGTGCCGGTCCAGGATGGTCTGACTGTTCGGGATTCCGAGGGGACGGGTACTATCGGTCCTCGTCCTCGCGCAACTCCATGTCGGCGACGACGTCGTAGGGGTCCAGCCCCTTCCGGATCCCGTCGAGCATGAGGAAGGCCTCGTCGGGCGAGAGGAAGTGGCGCGTGACCGCCCGACCGAGCGGCGTGGGTTCGAGGCCGTCGATGAACTCGTACTCCAGCAGTTTGCCGACGGCGTGTTTCGTGGGCACCTCGCCGACCATCCGGTCGTTGAGTCGCTTGGCGTGTTTGCCGGCGACGGTGACGTTCGCGAGCGTCTCCTCGACGGCCGCGCCCTCGTCGTAGCGCGTTATCACGGGTTCCATCTCCCCCTTGAGCAGTTTGAACGCCACCTCGTCCTCGGTCATCTCCTGGCTGTTGTGGTAGGTGCAGTCGGGTTCGACGAGGACGTAGACGGTGCCCTTGTCGTGGTAGTCGGGCCGCCCCGCGCGGCCGAGCATCTGGTGGAACTCCTGGACGGTCAACCACTCGATGCCCATCGCCAGCGAGTCGAAGACGACCTGCGAGGCGGGGAAGTCGACCCCGGCGGCGAGGGCGGCTGTCGTGACCACGGCGGCCAGATCCTGGTCGGCGAACATCCGCTCGACTTTCTTGCGGCGGCCGTGGTCCAGTCCGGCGTGGTAGGGTGCGGAGTCGTATTCGAGCTTGCGCGAGATCTCGTGACAGCGCCGCCGTGAGTTGGTGAAGACGATGGTCTGGCCGCGATACCCCTTCGAGGACTTCGTGTCGAAGGCGCGCCGGACGAGTTTGTTCTCGACGCGGACCTTCTCGCGACCGTCGGCGAACGTGACGTGTCGTTCGATGGGGACCGGCCGTTCCTCGAACTCGATGAGCTGGGCGCGGAGCTGGTCGGCCAGCTGGCCGGCGTTGCCCACCGTCGCCGAGAGGTAGATCCACTGGGTGCCGTTCTCGCTCGCGTTCGAGGAGAGGTCGCCGCAGTAGTACTTGAGCCGGGAGATGAGTCCGTCCAGCCGGTGGCCGCGTTCGCCCTCGCCGAGCGTGTGGACCTCGTCGATGACCACGGTCCCGATGTTGCCCAGGTCCTTGCCGGTCCGGAGGGCGTGGTCGATCCCCTCGTAGGTGCCGACGATGACGTCCGCGCCGGGGTCGAAGCGGTCGCCGTCGTCGTTGATCCGGCTCGCCCCGACCCGCAGGGAGACGTCGACCATGTCGCCGTAGCGGTCCTGAAAGGACTCGTATTTCTGGTTGGCGAGCGCGACGAGGGGCACGAGAAAGAGCATCTTCCCCTTCCCGTTGAGGACGCGGTCGAGACCGGCCATCTCGCCGATGAGCGTCTTCCCCGTGGCGGTGGCGCTGACGACGAGCTGGTCTCTGCCCGCCGTCGCACCGTGCTCCACGGCGAGACTCTGGACCGGAAGCAGATTGTCGAACCGGCTTTCGAGGTGGTTCTGGATACCGGGATGGAGCGAGAGCGAGGAGACCGGGACCGGGTCGACCTCGTCGACAGTCGCGGATATCTCGTCGAACTTGGTGAGGTCGGGGTCCAGATCGCCCTTGAGGAGGTTCTTCACGCGCGTGAGGTCCTGGACTTCGAGCAGGAGATCAGAGAGCCGTTCGCGGGCGTTGCCACCTACCGAGCCGTGGTAGGCGAGTTCGCGGTCCAGTTCGGCGCGGGCGCAGTCCGGACAGATGTGTTCGCCGTCGGCCTCGATAGCCGTCTCCGAGGTGATGGGCGAGTAGTTGCCTTCGCTGGCGCAGTACCGGCAGGTGCGGACGACCTTGGCCTCCAGCTGGTAGGCGTCGAGCAGTTCGCGCAGGCGGTCGCGCATCGCGGGCGAGGTCTGCTGGGAGATACGGATGCGCCCGGCGCGGCGGGCGAGTTCGACGAACAGGTCGGGCGGGCGTGGTTCCTCGCTGGTGCCCTGTTTGAGTCGGAGTCGAGCGGGACGCGGACCGGCGTCGGTCTCCTTGAGTTCGAGGATGCCGTGGAGCCGTCGCTGTCCGTCGGTGACGGCCGCCACGCGGACGTCGTCGCCGTGCTCGTGACAGAACAGGGTGTCGACCTTCCCGACCTGCTGTGACACGTCTCCATCTCAGGGGAGTGGAGTATTTCAGCGATTCGGACTGGCGTGAGCGAGGAGTCGACACAGCGAACGTAACGGACAGGCATATACGAACGGTAATCGATGGAATCGTATGGTTTGGGACGTAATCGTCGGTTTCGTCCTCCTCGTGGTTGGCACCTATATCGGATCGACAATGGCTCTCCGTGGGTTTTTTGGCCGGAGCTACTACAATCCACGAACTGGTGAAAAAGTGGACAACACCGGGGAATCGAACGGTGAAACGAAGCAATAGCTATCGGTCCTCGCGGTACGTTGCCCCTCTGAAGTCCCCGGTCCAGCTCACGGGACACTATCTCGAAGGTCACCGGCGACGGACGGGTCACGAGACGAACGTTCGGGGAAGACACCTACGATGACCCGGATCGGCGTCGACGTCGGCGGGACGTTCACGGACGTCGTGGTCGTCGACGAGGAGGGTCGATTGCGCGGGCTGAAGACCCCGAGTACGCCCGACCGACCGGACGACGGCGTCGTCGACAGCCTCGAAAGCGCTCGCGAGACCGGCGTTGACCCGGCCGGCGTCACCTTCCTCGGGCACGGGACGACCGTCGCGACCAACGCCGTCCTCGAAGGCGAGTTGCCCGAAACGGCACTCGTCACCACCGAGGGGTTCCGGGACGTCCTCGAAATCGGCCGGCAGGATCGGGGCGACCTCTACGACCTGGACTTCGAGCGACCCGAGCCGCTCGTCCCGCGGGACCGACGCCTGACCGTACCCGAACGTATCGGCCCCGACGGCGAGGTGGTCGAAGTGCTCGACGACGCCGACGTGGACGCGCTGGCCGAGCGCCTGCCCGACGTCGAGGCGGTCGCCGTCGCCACGCTCTTCTCGTTCCGGACGCCCGACCACGAACGGGCCGTCGCCGAGGGACTGCGCGAGGCCGGCTACGACGACCTCTCGATCTCGCTCTCGTCGGAAGTGCTCCCCGAGTTCCGCGAGTACGAGCGCACCTCGACGACGGCACTCAACGCGGCCCTGCGGCCGGTGATGGAGACGTACCTCGACCGCCTCTCGCGGCGAACGCGGGAGGTCGGCATCGAACGGCAACCCGCGGTGATGCAGTCCCACGGCGGACTGACGGGCGCAGCGGCCGCCGCCGAGACGCCGGTCAACACCGTCCTCTCCGGCCCCGCGGCGGGCGTCCGGGGCGCGGGCTACCTCGCGAGTGCCGCCGGCCACGAGGACGTCGTCACGATGGACATGGGCGGGACGAGCACGGACGTGAGCCTCGTCGCCGGCGGCGAACCCGCGCGGACCACCGACTGGGAGATCGCCGGCTACCCGCTGGGCGTCCCGACGGTCGACATCCACACTATCGGCGCCGGCGGGGGGTCCATCGCCCGGGTCGACGCCGGCGGCGCGCTCCGGGTGGGTCCCGAGTCGGCGGGTGCAGACCCTGGTCCAGCAGCTTACGGTCGCGGTGGGGACCGCCCGACGGTGACGGACGCACACGTCGTCCTCGGGCGGATCCACCCCGACTACCCGCTCGGCGGCGACCTCTCGGTGGACGTCGGGGCGGCCGAAACTGCCGTCGAACGCGAGGTCGCAGACCCCCTGAATCAGTCCGTCCGCGAGGCCGCCCGCGGGATCCTGGAGGTCGCCCGCGCGAACATGGAGCGCGCTCTGCGCGTCGTGAGCGTCGAGCGAGGTCACGACCCGCGGTCGTTCGCGCTCGTCGCCTTCGGCGGCGCGGGGCCGCTGCACGCGCCTCGACTGGCCGAGGAGCTCTCGATGCCCACAGTGTTGGTCCCGCGACTCGCCGGCGTCCTCTCGGGGCTCGGCCTGCTCGCCTCGGACGTCGAACACACGTACGTCCGGGCGGTCGTCGAACCGCTGGCCGAGGTGAAGGCCGACGACCTCGCGTCGTGGTTCGACGCGCTCGTGGCCGAGGGTCGCGACACGCTCGACGAGGAGGGGATCGACGCCGACGCGATGGCCTTCGAGCGGGCACTCGACCTGCGATACGCCGGGCAATCGTACTCGCTGACCGTTCCCGTCGAAGCCCCGGCAGACGACGCCGACGCGGACGTGCTGTCGACAGCCGCCGACCGCTTCCACGAGCGCCACGAGGCCCAGTACGGTCACGCCAACCCCGACGAACCGGTCGAACTCGTCAACGCCCGCGTCCGTGCAGTCGGCGAGATCCCCGACGTCGACGTCCGTTCGTCCGTCGAGGGCACGGTCGACGACGCCGTCCTCGGCGAGCGCCCGGTTGGGTTCGACGACGGGACTCGCGAGGTCACCGTCTACGAGCACGCTCGTCTGCCACCGGGGAGTGCCTTCGACGGCCCGGCGGTGGTCCAGGCCGACGCGGCGACGACTGTCGTCCACCCCGGCCAGTCCGTCACCGTCGACGAGCGCGGGACCCTCCACGTCGCTACGACACACGACCAGCCATGACTGAACAGCTATGACCGACAGTAGCGAGACAGAGAGGGAGACAGACGTCGACCCCGTCACGCTCGAAGTCCTGCGCAACGGCTTCGAGTCCGTCGCCGAGGAGATGAGCGCGAACCTCGTCCGGACGAGCTACTCGCCGAACATCAAGGAGCGAAAGGACGCCTCCTCGGCCGTCTTCGACGCCGACGGGCGGATGCTCGCCCAGGCAGAGAACATCCCCGTCCACCTCGGGGCGATGCCCTACTCCGTCCGGGCGGTCGTCGACGCGCTCGACCTCGGTCCCGGTGACACGGCGATCCACAACTCCCCGTTCAGCGGCGGCGCCCACCTCCCCGATATCACGTTCGTCAGCCCGGTCTTCGTCGACGGCGACCTCGTCGCGTACGTCGCCAACCGCGCTCATCACGCCGATGTCGGCGGTGCCCGTGCCGGGAGCGTCGCCGCGGACTCGACGAGCGTCTTCGGCGAGGGCGTCCAGATCCCGCCGGTCAAACTCTTCGAGCGCGGCGAGGTCGTGCGGGGCGTCTTCGACCTCCTGCTGGAGAACGTCCGGACGCCCGACGAGCGCGAGGGTGACCTGCGCGCCCAGCAGGCCGCCAACGAGACCGGCCGTCGTCGCTTCGTCGAACTCGTCGAGAAACACGGCCGCGAGACCGTGCGCGCGGTGACCGACCGCGTCCTCGACTACAGCGAGGCTCGCATGCGCGAGGAAGTCGGCGACCTCGACGACGGCACCTACGACTTCGAAGACGTCCTCGACGGCGACGGCGCGGGCGCCGAGAACGTCACCATCGCGGCGACGGTCACCGTCGACGACGACTCGGTCACCGTGGACTTCGACGGGTCGGCCTCGCAGGTTGCCGGTCCCGTCAACGCCCCGCTCGCGGTGACGACCAGCGCCACCTACTACGCGCTGCGGGCCGTCACCGACCCCGACATCCCGCCCAACGAGGGCTGTTACCGCCCGTTCTCCGTCACGGCACCCGAGGGCACGGTCGTGAACGCTCGCAAGCCCGCGGCCGTCGTGGGCGGCAACCTCGAAACCTCACAGCGGGTCGTCGACGTCGTCCTCGGTGCGATGGCCGCGGGGGGTGTCCGTCCCATCGCGGCGGCCGCCAACGGCTCGATGAACAACGTCACGTTCGGGAGTGCCGACGCCGACACGGCCTACACGTTCTACGAGACCATCGGCGGCGGCTACGGCGCCCGGCCCGACCGCGACGGCGTCGACGGGGTCCACGCCCACATGACGAACACCCGCAACACGCCCGTGGAGGCACTCGAACTCTCCTATCCCCTCCGCGTCGAGCGCTACGGCCTCCGGTCGGACACTGGCGGTGCGGGGCGGCGACGGGGTGGGCTGGGCATCCGCCGCGACATCCGCGTGCTCGACCACGACGCGGAGTTCTCACTGCTGGCTGATCGTCGTACTCACCGTCCGTACGGGCTGGACAGCGGTGACTCCGGCGCGAGTGGTGACGACCGCGTCACCGTGGACGCCGAAGAACGCTCTCTCGACGGGATGACCACTCTCGACCTCGGCCCGGGCGACCTCGTCAGTATCCGCACGCCCGGCGGTGGCGGGTTCGGACCACCCGAGGAGCGGTCTGTCGACGCTATCGAGCGTGACCTCTCCGAGGGTCGCGTTACGCCCGCGCACGTCGCCGAACACTACCCCCAGTACGAGGAGTGAGTGTTCGGAGAAGTTCCGTTCGGCGGCAGCACTGTACTCGTGAGTGATAGTTGAAAGCCCTCGGGTCGCTCGCTAGCTGGTGACCCGACCGCACTTGACGTAGTGTGTTGAAAGCCCTCGGGCCGCTCGCGAGTCGCTGCGCTCCTCGCTCGCAATAGAGGCGCGTGGCGCCTCGCAGCTCGCGGTCGCTCAGCGACATATCCTCGCTCACTGTGTTCGCTCGGATAGGGGTCGCTGAGGCGACTATAATGAACGCGAGCGGCCCTCGCCCTTTCAGTCCGCCAGGAAATATCCCGTTGCACAGGCCGTCTCGACGTTGAAGGTTCCGTGGCCGACCCCACAAATTTCGTCCTGGCGGACTGGAAGGGCGAGGCGTGCGTGGCGCCACGCGCCACTTGCCGAACGGGGAGGAACGACCCGTGAGTCGGGCTCGAGGGCCGAAGGCCGTAGTCGTCTGAGCGACCTCTATCCGAGCGACCGTCGGGAGCGAGGATATGTCGCTCAGCGACCGCGAGCGCGCCGAGGGCTTCCATCGCACGACGATGACTGCGGTCACACAAGATCCGGACCTACTGATCGTCACCCCTGCGCTCGTAGCGAGTCACACACTCCGGAGGTCGTCGGTGGCGCGTGACCGGATAGCGGCCGCGGCGACCTCGTCGGCACGCCGGACGATCTCGGCTTCCAGCGTCGCGGGTTCGACCGTCGTGCGACCCGTGTGCGAGAGCACGATGTGTGCGAGTTCGACCGGCAGGCCCGCGCGGGCGACGAGGTGGACGCCGTAGTGAGGATGCCCGAGCAAGTCGCCGACAGCCGTCTCCGCCATCCCGTCGAACTCGGCGAGTTTGCTCACGTCGTGGACGAGCGCGCCCGCGACGACAGTGTCCAGGGAGAGTTCGACCGCCCGGCGCTCGGCGAGCGTCTCCGCGAGGGAGACGGCACAGGCGGTGACGTCCCGGACGTGGTCGACCAGGTACTCGTCGTCCAGTCCGAGGTCGCGCTGTGCTGGCGGGAACCACGGGACTGCGCCGAGGTCCTCGACGTCGTTCTCCGCCAGAGCCGTCGCCCAGGCGTCGACCACACCGTCCCGCAGGTCGTCGTCGTCGATCGCGTCGAGTTCGGGAAACGCCGCCCTGACTGCTTTCTCGCTCATGTCCGTGCCCTCGCGGCGCGTCACAAAAGAACTCGCGTCGCTCAGTCCCGGACCGGTTCGGGCTCGTCGTGCTGGACGGACCAGCCGGGATTGACGCCGCAGGCCTCGCGTTCGGTGTACTCGATGGCCGTCTCGGGACCGACGCGGGAGCCGCCCTCGACCTCCTCGACGCGCAGCGGGAGGTCCATCTGGCTGCCACAACAGCCGACGTCGGTGAACTCGTCCCACTCGTCGCCGACCGCGACGGCGTCGTGGGTCTTGCGGAGCCACCCCTTGTAGTACTCCTGACCCAGTCGCTTCCGGCCGTGTTTCCCGATGTCCGCCGGGAACGAGAGGACGATCCGGTCCGCGATGTCGGCGCTCATGGCGTCCTGTAACACGGGCACGGGTATGGAGGTTCCGCCGCTCTGTCACTCCTCGACGAGGTCGATGCTGTCGTCGCCGGTCGGCACCGCACAGAGAAAGGAGCCCTCGACGTCGCTCTCGTTGCGGTACCAGTGGACCGCGCCGGCGGGGATGTGGAGCGCGTCGCCCGCCGCGACCTCGTGCTCTTCCCCCTCGATCCCCACGACGTACTCGCCCGCGAGGACGTACTGCTCGTGTTCGATCTCGTTGGTGTGTTTCGGCACCTCGGCGCCGGGTGCGAGCGTGAAGCGGCGGATCGCCAGGTTCGGCGCGCCGTGTTCTTCCCCGATCAGGACTGCCTTCGAGAGCCCCTCGGCGGCGTCGACAGACTCGGCCTCGATGTCTGTGGCGTGTCGGACGAGCGGTCGCTGGGTCTCGGTGTCGCTCATGAACCGGCGTAGGGACGCCGGGGCCAAGACTGTGGCCCTCGCGGGCCGTTGGCACGGGCGGTCGTCGATGCTCACGTCGTCGGCGGCGGCGCTCACTCCGTCGGCGGTTCGAGCGGTCGCGAGTCCGCGCGGACCGAGCGATAGACGCGCTCGGCCCACTCGCGAGCGATGGGCGAGCCGGTGTCGACGAACACCTGCATCTGTCCCGTCGATTCGTCGTAGCCGCCGATACCGACGCGGTCGTCGAACAGCGCGAGCCCGTAGGGCAGTCCGTCGCGCGTCCGGAGCGTCAGGTGACCGCGCTCGACTGCCTCGCGTGCTCGCTCGGGGTGCGTCTCGAACAGCGTCGCGGCGACGTCGGGCAGGTAGACGATCTCCGAGTCGGTGCCCGAGAAGACCTGGTCGTGGAACTCGCCGAGGACGAGCGGCGCCATGTGTGTCGTGTTGAACCCGCGGAACGTCTCGGACTCGCGAACGAGCGAGAGGAACCGCTCGACCGGCCCGTAGGGGTCCGTCGGGTCCGCGACGGTGACCGTGGCGTCCACGAACGGCTCGACGACGAACTCCCGGTGGTCGCGACAGACGGCGTCCAGCAGCGGCGCCAGCCGGTCGGCGGTCCGGACGTTCGCCTCGAACCTGAGCACCTCCTCGGCGACGGCCTCGCCGCGGCCGGTCAACCGGTAGCGGCCGTCGACCTTCTCGGCGTACCCCTGTCCTTCGAGCCAGCGAACGAACCGGTGACTCGTCGCTCGCGAGACGTCGAGACGGTCTTCGATCTCCCCCCGGTCGAGGGGGCCGTCGAGCAGCGCCTCGAGGACGGGGCCGTGCCGGACGACGTCGCCGAGTTCGTCCCTGTCGACCCGGTGGTCCACGTCGGCGAGTCGCTCCCCGAGGTCCCGCCGGGTGCGCGCGTTCTCCAGCAGCGACTCCAGTACCGGCGACCCCGGCTCCCGTCCGGGCCACTCGGCACCCGTACTCTCCTCGGCCGCCCCGTTCTCGTCGGTGGCTCTGTCCTCGTTCCCGCCCCTGTTCTCGTCCACATTCCCGTTCTCGTCGGTACCGCCACACCCGATGTCGCCGAGCGTCGTCTCACGGTGTGTGTCAGTCATTACCAGAGACGAGGGGTCGGGCAGTAGTAACTCTGTCCCAGGCCGTTCACGACGTGAAACGCGTCTCTCGGGGCGGACGCCGTTTCGACAGGTGAGGCCAACCGGCGTCGGGTCCAAGAGCGCGCATGGCGACCGAGACGCTCGACACGGCGCGGGTCGAACAGTTCGCGAGCGACCTCCGTGGGACCGTGATCCGGCCGGGTGACACCGAGTACGACGACGCCCGCGCAGTCTGGAACGGGGTGATCGACCGGCACCCTGCCGTGATAGCGCGCTGTCGCGGCGTCGCCGACGTCCGCACGGCTCTGGCGCTCGCCCGCGAGGCGGACCTGCCGGTATCGGTCCGGGGCGGCGGCCACAACGTCGCCGGGAGCGCCGTCTGTGAGGACGGCCTCGTCGTCGACTGCTCCGAGATGACCGCCGTCAGTGTCGACCCGGACGCACGAACCGTCTGGGTCCAGGCGGGTGCGACGTGGGCCGACGTCGACCACGAGACCCAGGCGTTCGGGCTCGCGACCCCCGGCGGCGTCGTCTCCGATACGGGCGTCGCAGGGCTGACACTGGGCGGCGGCATCGGTCACCTCCGCTGTCGGTACGGGCTGAGCTGTGACAACCTCCGTAGCGCCGAGCTGGTCACTGCCGACGGCGACGTCGTGACCGCCAGCGAGACCGAGAATCCCGACCTGTTCTGGGGACTCAGGGGAGGCGGCGGCGACGTCGGCGTCGTCACTGCCTTCGAGTTCGACTGTCACCCCGTCGGCCCCGAGGTTGCGACCTGTCTCGTCTTCTATCCCGCGACCGAACTGGTGCGGATCCTCGGGGAGTACCGCGAGTGGGTCGCGGCCGGCCACGACGACGTCAGCACGCTCGTCTTCGCCGGTGAACTCCCCGAAGAAGAACTGTTCGACGGCGACGCCGTCCACAGACAGAAGTTCGCCATCATGGGTGCCTACGCCGGATCCCCCGAGGATGGGGAGCAAGCACTGGCGCCGCTCCGGGAACTCGGCGACCCGCTGGCCGACGTCTCCGGTCGCATGCCCTACGCCGAGTTCCAGACGCTCCTCGACGAGGATTATCCCGACGGCATGCGCTACTACTGGAAGTCGCTGTACCTCGATTCCCTCTCGGACGAAGCCATCGCGCGGGTCGCCCACTGGGCCGAGGCCGCGCCGTCGCCGCTGTCGACGGTCGACGTCTGGGAACTGGGCGGCGCCATCGCCGACGTCGACCCCGACGAGAGCGCCTTCCCCGGCCGGGACGCCCCGTTCCTCCTCGGGATCGAGGCCAACTGGGAAGATCCCGCCGCGGACGACGCGAACGTGGCGTGGGTTCGGGACTGTTTCGCTGACATGCGGCGTTTCTCCGACGGGTCGGTCTACCTGAACTTCCCGGGCTTTCGCGAGGACGGCGACGAACTCCGCGAGGGGACGTTCGGTCCGGCCTACGAGCGACTGGTCGCGCTGAAAGACGAGTACGACCCGACGGACCTGTTCGGAGCGAGCGGCACCGCCACGCTCTCTGAGAGTACGCGGGCCGACAGTGGACCACGGGAGCAGTGACCGTGTGAGCGACAGCGGTTCCCAGAGTGGGACTGCTTCCAGCGGCAGCGGTATCTCGCGTGGTTAATCACCGGTCACGATATTTAGAGCACGAATAGCCATTCGGCAAATACCGTTATCGTGGTCACAGTTGACATCTGTCACGGTGCATCACGATGGCAGAACCCTGGACTATCGAGGGAGACTACGTCGAGGCGTGCAACTGCGACGTCGCGTGCCAGTGTATCTGGATGGAACCGCCCGACGACGGCGCCTGCAGGGCGTCGCTCGCGTGGCACATCCGCGACGGCGAGTACGGTGACGTCGACCTGAGCGGGCTGTCGGTCGGCATGCTCATCGCGTCCGAGGACGGCGTCATGTTCGGCCCCGACACCGGCTGGGACGTCGTACTCCTCGTCGACGAGGCGGCCGACGACGACCAGCGGGCGGCGCTCGAAGACATCTACTTCGGCAGAGCGGGCGGTATCTTCGCCCCCGTCGCCGACACGCACGTCGAGAGCGCCGAGGTTACGACGGTCCCCGTCACGTTCGCCCGGGACGGCCCATCGTTCTCGGTCGCGATGGGTGAGGCCGTCGATATGGAGACGGTCGGGAAGGCGGGCTTCAACGAGGAGGTCGGCACCATCGGGCCCCACCCGCTCACGAAGAGCCTGGAGATGCAGACCGGCAAGTCCACGGCCGCGACCGTCTCCTACGACGACGACTTCTCGTGGGACGTCTCCGAGAACAACGCGTACTTCTGTGACTTCGAACTGGCCAGCGCCTGACGGACCTCACGGAAACGCCGAAGAATCACACACCGGTCATGTCCACACCCGACTCGTTCCGGCGGCGATTCGACCTCCGGAACGTCCCGGTCGTCGTGCTCGTCACCTACGTGGCCGCGTTGCTCGCGTGGGTCGCGGTCGTCGGTCGCTGGCTCCCGATGCCGGGGTCCGGGGGCGGAACGGGAACGGAGACGGGAGTGGGGATGAGGATGGCCGACCCCGGCGCCCCGGAGGCGATGGCGCTCTCGAACGGGGTCGTCGGCGTCGCGCTCTACCTGTTCATGTGGGGCGTGATGATGGTCGCGATGATGTATCCCTCGTCAGTGCCGCTGTTCCGGCTGTACTACCGAACGCTCGATGGCGTGACGAAACAGGGCAAAGCGGCCCGGGTCGGGGCGTTCATGGGAACCTACGCGCTCGTCTGGACGCTGACGGGGGTCGTCCCGCTCGTGGTCAACGCCGTGGTGCCGATCGCCGCGGTCGCGAACGAGCACGGCACGCTCCTGTTCGGCGCGTCGCTCCTCGGACTCTCGGCGTACCAGCTATCCCCCTACAAGTACCGGTGTCTCAGGTACTGCCGGTCGCCGCTCGGGTTCCTCATGGGCCACCACCGGCCGGGGATCCGCGGCGCCGCGCGGATGAGCTGGCAGTTCAGCGTCTTCTGTGTCGGCTGTTGCTGGGCGCTGTTCGCGTTCATGGTGGTCGTGGGATCGATGAACGTCGTCTGGATGGCGCTCGTCACGGTCGTGCTCTCGGTCGAACGGACCGTCGCCTGGGGGGAGCGACTGGCCGCTGCTGTCGGCACGCTCGCGGGCGTCGCTGGTGTCGCCCTCGTCGCGGTGGCGATCCTGTGAGTCGATCAGAGAGCGACGATACGACCCGTCCTCGACAGCACCCGCCGCGACACGCGGGCTTATCAATCCCCCGGTGCTAGCGAGGGTATGGCACGGTACCGGTTCGGGAGCGCGTTCGGCATCCCGCTGAACGTGGACCTGACCTTCCTGCTGGTGCTCCCGCTGTTCGCGTGGATCATCGGAAACCAGATCGGCGACTACGTCGAGTTACTCAACGAGGCGACCGGTGCGGGGATCCCGGTCGAGACGCTCGCCACCTCGCCGACGTCGTACGTCCTCGGACTCGTCGCCGCACTGGGACTGTTCGCGGGCGTGATCCTCCACGAACTCGGCCACTCGCTGGTCGCGAAACGCCTCGGCTACCCGATCGCCTCGATCACGCTGTGGATCTTCGGCGGGATCGCCCAGTTAGACGAGATGCCCGAGGACTGGCGCCACGAACTCGTGATCGCCGTCGCCGGCCCCATCGTCAGCGTGGCGCTCGGCGTCGTCTCCTACGCCGCGTTCCTCGCGGTCCCCCGGAGCGGTTCCGTCACGGTCGCCGCCGGTGCCTTCCTGCTGGGCTACCTGGCCGTGATGAACATCGCGCTGGCGATCTTCAACATGCTCCCGGGCTTCCCGATGGACGGCGGGCGCGTCCTCCGGGCGCTGCTCGCGCGGACTCGACCGTACGCCCGGGCGACCGAACTCGCCGCGGAAGTAGGCAAACTGTTCGCCATCGCGCTCGGACTGTTCGGCCTGTTCGGCGGTGGTGGGCTCTTTCTCGTCGCCATCGCTTTCTTCATCTACATCGGCGCCTCCAGCGAGGCCCAGCAGACGGTGATGCGCGCGGCCTTCGAGGGTGTCACCGTCCGGGACGTCATGACGCCTGCCGACCGCGTGACGAGCGCCGACGCCGACGCGAGCGTGGCCGACCTCATCGAGTTGATGTTCGCTGAACGGCACACCGGCTACCCGGTCGAGCGCGACGGCGAGGTGGTCGGACTCGTCACGCTGGCGGACGCCCGCGCCGTCCGCGATGTCGAACGCGACGCCTACCGCGTCGAGGAGGTCATGACGACCGAACTCTACACCGTCACTCCCGAGGCGGACGTGATGACCGCGCTCGAACAGTTGAACGAACACGACGTCGGCCGCCTGCTCGTCATGGACGACGGCGAGTTCGTCGGCCTGCTGACCCGGACGGACATCATGACCGCCCTCTCGATCATCAAATCCAGCGGCCACTACAAGGCCGAACCCGCCGACGAGCGCCACGCCGCCGAGACGGTCAGCACCGACGACCTGCGCGAGCGCTAGCGCTCACTTCGCTCGCGGTACGGGACTGCGCAGGCCACGTTCGGCCAGCGAGCGCGCTCGCTGACCTCGTATTCGGCTGTCGAGATCTCGGCGATACCGAGCGAGTGACGTGTGGGTCGTCGGTCAGGGTTCGGGCGAGACCGGATTCTGGTCCTGGTCCTCGGTGACGTGGTCGAACGCGGCGGGGTCCTGCCAGAGCTCGTGGAGCGTGCCGGCGGCGAGAAAACGGGTGGGGGCCGCGACCCACTCGGTCGTGACGGGGTCGTCGAGGTCGGGCGCGTCGGTGTCGAACCACCAGGCGACGTAGCGCCCGTCGGCGAGTCGAGCGGTGGGATACATCTGCCCGTCGACCTCGACGTCGACCCGCGTCTCGGCGTCGACCGGCGGCCGCGTCTCGGCGTCGTCGCCGACCGCGACCTCGATGGGGATCGACCGCTCCCCGCTCCCGTGGTCGCCACCGTCCGCCAGCGTCTCGTACATCGTGTTGTACTACTCGGCGTGACGTCCCATAAATCTCAGTCGGCCAGGCGTCAGACAGACCCCGCGTCGCCCCCGAGAACGGACTCTCACTCCCCGTCCACGTCGGGGAAGGGGACCTCGAACTCGTCGCCGTCGTCGGGGACGAACGCCTCCCCGTCGAAGGCCTCGCTGGCTTCGTTCTCGATGGGGGAAGCGTCGCCGGCGTAGCGCGTCGAGATGTGAACCAGTGCGAGTCGTTTCGCCCCCGCACGCCGTGCGACGTCGGCGGCCTCGCGAGCGGTCGAGTGCCCGGTCGCCCGGGCGCGGTCAGTCCAGTCGCTCGCGAACGTCGCGTCGTGAACCAGCAGGTCGGCCCCCTCGGCGGCCTCGACGACCGCCTCCGTGGGGCGGGTGTCACCCGTGTAGACGAATTTCCGGCCGGGGCGGGGCGGCCCGACCACCTCCTCTGGCTGGATCGTCCGGCCGTCGTGTTCGACCGGTTCGCCGCGGTGGAGTCGCGAGTACTTCGGCCCCGGCGGGATCCCCAGTTCGGCTTCTGCTTTCTCGCGGTCGAACCGCCCCTTGCGTTCGTCCTCGACGAGAGCGTAGCCCAGCGCCCGTGTCCGGTGGTCGACCTCGACGGCCCGGACCTCGTAGGCCTCGCGGTCGAGGACGACGTCGCCGGGACCGTTCTGGGTGATCCGGACCGGAAACGAGACGGACGTCCCCACGGCCGTGACGAGGTCCTCGAGGTGTCCCCGCGTCCCGTGGGGGGCGTGTATCGCGAGGGGGGTCTCGCGGTCGTTGAAGTCGAAGGTCTGGACCAGCCCGGGGATGCCCAGCACGTGGTCGCCGTGGAGGTGCGAGACGAAGAGGTGGTCGACGGAAAAGCCGGTCTCGAAGCGCATCATCTGGCGCTGGGTGCCCTCGCCGCAGTCGAAGAGCAGGCGGTCGCCGTCGCGGTTGACCAGCAGGGCGCTCGTGTTGCGCTGGGTCGTCGGCACCGCTCCGCTCGTCCCCAGGAAGGTCACGCGCATTACGTCACCCTGTGCGACGCCCCGGTAAACCCGTGTCGGAACTCCGCCGCCCGGCGCGCGAACAGCGGTTCCCGCCTGCCCACACGCTGGACCTGTCCGACCACTTGCTGGACCTGTCCGACCACTTGCTGGACCTGTCCGACCACTTGCTGGACCTGTCCCTGTCCACCGGGCGCCGCGGGCGGCGTCACGACCCTACTTGAATCTATCGACCGTTTAGATCGAAGGGGATACCGATATTCGACCGAAATCGATCGAAAGCGGTCCAGTACCCGGATCGGTTGATCCGGCTTAACTCCCGTTTATCGGGGTTCGATATCGCCCCTTTATACGTGGATAGCGCCCCTTCGACCAACTGTGATGACCCGAACGTGCAGTCGATCGACGGAACGAACAGCGAACGGCCGGCCCGGAGACGGGCTGCGAAGCCGCGACCGACCCACTGTCGGGGACCGATCCGCCCGCACGCGGGAGGTGACAGTATGAGACGGACGGTCGCCGCCGGGTTGCTGGCGCTGCTGGTCGTCTCGGCCGGTTGTGTCGGCGGCGTCGGCTCCGGCCCGGCCACTAGCTCGCCCGCGGGTGACGATGTCGATGCTGGTGACGATACCGACGCTGGTGACGGCGCCAGCGGCGGGTCGGCCGGGGATGCCGACAGCGAGTCGGGGACGGTCGACTTCTACGTGAGTGACCGGCCGAACGACATGGACGATTTCGAACACCTGAACGTCACCATCACCACGGTCCGGTTCCACCTCGTGGACCCGGCCGATAACGGGACTGACAGTGAGAACGACACGGAAGGCCCCGAGGACGGTGCGACCGTCAGCGGCACCGTGACTAACGATACCGCGACGGTGAACGCGACAGTGACGCCGAACGGCACCGTGACCACGGACGGGACCGCGACGGCCACGCCCGCCGGGAACGAGTCCGACGACGACGACGCCGAGTCCGGGGTCGAACCCGGCGAGGAGGACGAGAACGAACGAGACGACGACGGTGAGGACGGCCGCTGGGTCGTCCGCGAGGTGAACGCGACGACGGTCGACCTGACGCGCCTGCACGGAGCCAACGCGACGCTGGTCGAGAGCTTCGACCTGCCCGCCGGCGAGTACGACCAGGTCTTCCTCGAGGTGAGCGAGACGAACGGGACGCTGACCGACGGGAGCTCGACCGAGGTCAAACTCCCGAGTGAACGACTCAAACTCACCCGGGAGTTCACCGTCGGGAACGGCGAGGACGTCGACTTCGTCTTCGACGTGACGGTCCACAAGGCTGGCAAGAGCGGCAAGTACATCCTCCACCCGGTCGCCAGTGAGTCCGGGACCGACGTCCCGATCGAGCGCGTCGACGGGGGCGACAGGGACGACGAGGACGACAGGCGTGACGAAGCCGGCGCCCTTCAGGTTCAGTTCACCGGGTCGGTGAGCCCCGGCGAGAACGCCACCGTCCGCGTGACCGAGGGCGGCGACACCGTGGCCAACGCGACCGTCTCGGTCGACGGCGCAGCAGATGGGGACACGAACGCCGACGGCGAGTACACGTTCGCAGTCCCCGCAGACGCGGAAGAAGTCGAGGTCGAAGTGGCCGCGGGCGAACGCGAAGGTGAACTCGAACGCGAGTTCGAAGGCAGTGACGGCGAGGACGACGAGCGCGGCAACGGCCAAAGACAGGGCGACGGAAACTGACCGGCCAGGACTGATCGGACCGGTGGTCGGGAACGAATCACCGCAGGCACCGTACTGCCGACAGTTCGAACGGAGTATCCTGCGTCAAATCCGCTGTAGGAGAGTGGTACTGTTCGCTGGCGTGGCTTACTCGGCCAGCCGTCACCAGTTATCGTTGCCTACCCGGTCGTGGATCCACTCACAGTCGACGTAGCTCGACACTAAAAACGGCTCTAAATCCCCTAGAGGTGCTCAGAAGCCGTTTGAAGCGTATTATTTACACAACTATCGCCGTCGTTTATGGGTCGACTCGGAGTACGCCGGAGCGACTCCACACCACAGGCACGGAGTCCGATTCCCATGTCACAGCAAGGCCCACAGCAGGACGTCCCGCTCGAACAGCCAGCAGCTGGCTACGCGGGCGAGGCGACACTGCCAACGACGCAACTCTCCGGCGTCGAACAGTCGGCACGAACCGAACAGTATCGACAGACCGCGACCGACGCGCCTGCCCCCGCGCAGTACGGCACTTCGCAACAACTCGAGTACAGTCCGTCACAACAACCCGAATCCCTCCAGGAGCGAGGCGAGCGCCGCCAGCAACTGATCCAGCCCCCACAGTCTCAGTCCATGTCCCAGCAACCGATCCAGCCCCAGCAGGTCACCGCGCAGCAGTACGAACAACCCCAGCAGCTCAGTCAACCCCAGCAGTTCGGTCGACCGCAACAGTTCAGCCAGCCCCAGCAGCTCAGTCAACCGCAACAGATCGGCCAGCCCCAGCAGTTCGGTCAGCCCCAGCAGTTCGAAGCCCAGCAACCGATGGCCCGGCAGGCCGCTGGTAGGCAGCAGTCGGTCCAGCCCGGGCAGGCGATGCAGTCGTCGATGGGACAACCCCAGCTCGGCTTCCAGCAGACACCCCGGACGGTCACGGCCCTCTCACAGCAACCGGCCCAGCCACAGGCCCAGCAACCGGCCCAGCAACAGGCTCAGCAACCGGCCCAGCCACAGGCCCAGCAACCTATCCAGCAACAGGCTCAGCCACAGACCCAGCAACCGGCCCAGCAACAGGCTCAGCCACAGACCCAGCAACCGGCCCAGCAACAGGCTCAGCCACAGACCCAGCAACTGGGTGTCCCACAGCAGGCACTTCAGTCCCAGTGGGGGCAGGCCCCGTCTGCCATCCAGCCACAGGTCGCTCAGCCGTCACTCGCGGCCCGGCCGTCGGGAATCCAGCAGCCGATGGCCCCGAAGGGGGTCCAGCAGCCCCAGCAGGGGTTCGGAGCACAGCAGCCCCAGCAGGGGTTCGGAGCACAGCAGCCCCAGCAGGGGCTCGGGGCACAGCAGGCACAGTTCGGCCAGGAGAGCGCGATCAACCAGCCACCGACAGTGAACTACTGATGCAGCCCCAGCAGCCCTACTACGGCTATCAGCAGTGGCCCCACGGCGTACCGATTGCCGCGGCGTACACGCAGTGGGAAGGACAGTCCGGAGGGCCCGCGCCGACCGGGTCGCCGGTCGAGAGCGCCCAGGCACCGGGGCCGAGCGTCAATCCCACTGTCCCCACCGGCGGACAGAGCGGCGGAACACAGCAGAGCCAGTACGCCTCCGCCCAGGGACAGAGCACTGCCCAGGGGTCGGCGACGGGGGCGGTCCCGACCGCCGGACCGCTGATCGACGTCGTCGAACACCCGCGGAGCGTCGAGGTGTTCATCGACATCCCGGGCTTCGACGAGGACGACATCCAGCTCGACGCCGACGCACAGACGCTCAGGATTCTCGCCGAGCGCGAGGGCGAGGAGCAGTCCGACGAGGCAGTGATACTCCAGCGCGAGCGCCCGCCGCGACTCGAACGGACGGTCCAGGTCCCGGTCCGGGTCGACGTCGAGGACGCTGAAGCCACCTACGAGGCCGGCGTCTGTCACGTGAGTCTCCCCAAGAGCGAGGCTGCCGAGCGCACCCACACCCGCATCGGCTTCCACTGACTGCGGCGTCGGGACTCAGACCCGACTGACCGCGGCACGGGACTCCAGTCGACTGTCCGGCTACCGCCTGCCCACTCCGCGAACGGACCGAAGAGAGAACCGCAGACCTGCGCGCGACTGCGAGGCCGACGACGTCGGTATCGGACCGACTCTCCGCCAGTATCAGTCCGCGCCGTGGTTGAGGACGTGCCCGCAGTCCGCACACTGCCAGCCTTCGCCTTCCCAGGTTATCGCGCCGGTACAGTCCGGGCATCGGTACGATTCGAATATCGAGCGGGGTTGTGCTGCCATCACTGGAGTGACAGCCATCGAGATGGTTAAACCTTCCTATTATCGAAACTTGATGATATAAGGTGTCCTGATCACCGTTCACACGGGAGTGATCGTTCGTAGTGTCTGCTGGCTGTTGGCATCGCCCGCGACCAGACAGCGGCGACACTGCCACGGAGCGAAGCCCCAGCGGTACAACCGGGGACCGTCAGCACGACCCGGAGGACAGGAACTGCCAGCACCATCCGGAGGGAGTAGCGTTTTGACGCGGGGCGGTCACTACCCGGGCATGAACCGGAGCGAGCGCGAGGCAGCCAAGCGACGGGCGGGCGAGAGCGCGGCAGCGACCGTCGACGACGGCGCGCTCGTCGGTCTCGGGAGCGGGAGCACCGCCGCTCACGCCATCCGCGCGCTCGGCCGCGAGGTCGACGCCGGCCTCGATATCGAGGGTGTTCCGACTTCTTTCCAGGCGCGGGAAGTCGCCATCGAGGCTGGCATCGAGTTGACGACGCTCGACGAGACCGGCGGGCGACTCGACGTGGCCATCGACGGCGCCGACCAGTTCGCGGGCGCGGATCTGGTCAAGGGCGGCGGCGGCGCCCACGCCCGCGAGAAAGTCGTCGACACGGCCGCCGACAGGCTCCTGGTCGTCGTCGACCCGACGAAAGAGGGGGACGTCCTCGACTATCCGGTACCTGTCGAGGTGCTTCCCGACGCCAGGACGACCGTCGCGGCCGCGGTGCGGGAACTCGGCGGCCAGCCCGAGTTGCGCCGGGCCGAGGCCAAGAGCGGCCCCGTCGTCACGGACAACGGCAACCTCGTCCTGGACTGTGACTTCGGGGCGATGCCCGACCCCGGCGGACTGGCGGACGACCTCGCGTCGCTCCCCGGGGTCGTGGAACACGGACTGTTCGTGGACGCGGCCGACGTCGTCCACCTCGGGACGGAAGCGGACGTGTCCGTCTTCGAGCCCTGAGTGAGACTACGAGCGACAACACCTCGACCACGAACCAGACGAGGCTACGCCTGGCCGGTGTGAAAAAACGGAGAAGGTTCGACCGGGTCTACAGGTCGCGCGGCTGGACCGTCTTGCGGTCGTTGGCCTGCGCACGTCGGGCGGCGTCGTCGAGGAGCGCGGCGACTTCCTCGTCCAGCGCGTCGTAGAAGTCGCGGGACACGTTCATCTCGTCGAGCTCTTCCTTGACCGAATTCTTGACAATGAGGTCTGCCATACAACCTCCGTTTCAGAAGGATGGCTTATAAACTTTCCCAATCACACCCGCTCTCGCCGGCTCTCACGGGGGTCTGAGGCCCGTTCGACGCCTGCCTGCCTCCCGGCACCCGTGGGGTTTAAGTATTTTGTGGGGTCCGACCGGTCAAGTGGGTCGGGGACGGACGGGGGGTATGCGCGAGATCCTGGAGTCAGTGGCCGCGGGCGACCTCTCGCCCGCTCAGGCCGAGGCACAGCTGGCGGGCTACGCGACCGGCGAATCCGGACGTTTCGACGCGGCTCGCGAGACACGGGCGGGACTCCCCGAGGCGGTGCTCGCGACCGGCAAGACGCCCACGGAGGTGGCGGACCTCGCTGCGACGGCCATCGAGACCACGGGACGGGCCGTCGTCACCCGGAGCGACGCCGACGACCGCGCCGCTGTCGAGGGCCAGCTCACCGAAGACCACCCCGACGCCGTCGTGACCGTCGACGACCGTGCGGGCGTACTGGTCGCCCACGCCGCCGACTACGAACCGCCGGACCTCGACGCGAGTGTCGGCGTCGTCACCGCCGGCACGTCCGACGCGATCCCGGCGACGGAGGCGGCGACCATCGCCCGCGAGATGGGTGCGACCGTCGACCGACTCGACGACGTCGGCGTCGCGTCGCTGGCTCGCACCGTCGACGCCGTCGACGAGTTCCGCGAACAGGACGTCCTCGTCATCGCGGCCGGTCGCGAGGGTGCGCTCCCCACGGTCGTCGCCGGCCTCGTCGACGTTCCGGTGATCGGACTGCCGGTCTCGACGGGATACGGCCACGGCGGTGCCGGCGAGGCCGCCCTCTCGGGGATGCTCCAGTCCTGTACCGCCCTGTCGGTGGTCAACATCGACGCGGGCTTCACTGCGGGGGCACAGGCCGGCCTGATCGCCAGACAGATCGACGACGCGAAGGGTGAGGAGGCGTGAATATCGCCCCCCTCGCAGGTGGCCTGAAGGTAACCAAACAGTGTTGGTACACCGACTTTATCAAGTGGGGGACAAGGAACTGTCACGGGATCACACCCGACAGAAACCAATGCCAACCTGTCACCACTGCGGCGCGCACGTTTCCGACCAGTTCGCGCGCGTCTTCGGCGACGAATCGGGTCGCGTCCACGCCTGTCCGAGCTGTTCGGCCAACGCCGGTATCGCCGAGGTCGCCCGGGAGCGCGCCCCCGAAGCGTAAGCGGCGCCGCCGTATCGCCCGATGACCGACCAGCGGTCGCCCGCCCACTGCGTGTACGTGCTACGCTGTGGGGACGGCACGTTCTACACGGGCTACACCACCGACGTCGAGCGGCGTGTCCGCGAGCACGCCGCCGGTGAGGGCGCGAAGTACACCCGCGGCCGGACGCCCGTCGAGGTCGTCCACGTCGAGGGCTACACTTCCCGGTCGGCGGCTATGTCCCGCGAGTACGAGTTCAAACAGCTCTCCCGTTCCGAGAAGGAGGCAGTCGTAACCGACGGCGAGATACCACCGTGGCTCGACGTCGCTTCCGAGTTCGTCGCCGAGGACTGAGTCCGCGTCTGTGGGAGAGGTGGAACCCGACGTAGCCGACGCGAGTCTTTTTGATCCCGGCGCCAGACCGTTCGCGTATGGAACACGACGCGGCGACGGAGGCCGAAGCGATCGCGTTCGGAACCGACGGCTGGCGGGCGACGCTCGAGGAGTTCACCGCCGAGCGACTGCGGATGGTCGGACAGGCCGTCGCGACCGCGCTGGACGGCACCGGGACGGTGGTCGTCGGCTACGACGCCCGCGAGACCTCACCGGGCTTCGCCGAGGACCTCGCGGCGGTGCTGGCGGGCAACGGGATCGACGTGCTCGTCCCCGAGCGGGACGTCCCGACGCCGGTCGTCGCCTGGACGGTCCGCGAGCGCGACCTGACGGGGGCGCTGATGGTCACCGCCTCGCACAACCCACCCGAGTACAACGGTGTGAAGTTCCTCCCCGCGGACGGCGCACCCGCCCTGCCCGACGTGACTGCGGACATCGAGGCCGCGCTCGCGCCGCCCGAGACCGTCCCCGAGAGCGAGCGAGGTGAGGTCTCGGAGGTCGACCTCGTCGAACCCTACGTCGAGCACGCGCTCGCCGCCGTCGAGACGGACCTCTCGGGCGCGACGGTCGTCTACGACGCGATGCACGGCAGCGGCCGCGGCGTCACCGACCACCTCCTGGAGCGTGCGGGCGCGACCGTCGAACGCCTGCGCTGTGAGCAGGACCCCACCTTCGGCGGTTCCTCGCCCGAACCAGCACCCGAGCGCCTGGAGACGCTCGCCGAGCGGGTCGCCGAGACGGACGCGACCCTCGGGGTGGCCAACGACGGCGACGCGGACCGTGTGACCGTCGTCACACCCGACCGCGGCGCGCTGGACCCGAACCTCTTCTTCGCGGCGACCTACGACGCACTGCTCTCGGGCGAGGCACTGGCCGACCCCGACGCCTACTACCGGAGCGGCGACGTCGTCCGCACCGTCTCGACGAGTTCGATCGTCGACCGCGTCGCCGAGGCGGCCGGCGAGGCGGTCCACGAGACGCCGGTCGGCTTCAAGTGGGTCGCGGAGGCGATGGCCGACCACGACGCGCTGATGGGCGGCGAGGAGAGCGGCGGCTTCGGTCTCACTGCTCACCTCCGGAACAAGGACGGCGTGCTCGTGGCGCTCGTCGCCGCCGCCATCGCCGCCGAGGAGTCCTACGACGAGCGCGTCGCCACCCTCCTCGACGAACACGGCGGGATCCACCAGGACCGCGTCAGCGTCGACTGCCCCGAGGAGCGCAAGGAACCGGTCCTCTCGGAACTTGAGGGCACGCTTCCCGATTCGATGGCCGGCGCGGCGGTCGACAGGGTCTCGACGGTCGACGGGTTCAAAGTCTTCCTCGACGACGGCTCGTGGGTGCTCGTCCGGCCGAGCGGGACCGAACCCAAGCTCCGTGTGTACGCCGAGGCGGGATCGGGCGAACGGGTCGACGAACTGCTCGATGCGGGTCGGGACCTGGTCGAACCGCTGGTCTGACGGCGGTGTCGACTGAACGGACTCCCGGCGGTGCCAGCGGAGTCGTCACCCGCCCGCGCTTAAGTCCCAGTGTCACGTAGCAGGCGACACCGAGACCGCTCGGACCACCAATGGACCCGGACGTTTCCTTCACGTACACCGAGGGCATGGAGCGCGAGACGGTCGAGCGGCGACTCCGCGAGGCGGGCACAGGCGTGCTCTCGCTCGCTGATGGCGACGACGCCTACGCCGTTCCGGTCGCCTACCACTACGAGGACGGCGTCGTCTTCTTCCGACTGGGCGAGGCGGCCGATTCGACGAAGACGGAGTACCTCGACGCCACCGACACGGCGACGCTGGTCGTCTACGCCGCCGACCCGACAGACGAGGCCCGCGAACTCGACTCGTGGTCGATACTCGTCCGGGGCACCCTTCGAGCGGTGCCCGACGACGACGCGGGCTACGACGCGGCGGCCATCAACGAGGCGTTCGCGCCGATCCGCGTCTTCGACGAGGACCTCGACGAACTGGAGCTGGGGCTCTGGGTGCTCGAAGCCGAGAGCGTGACCGGCCGAGAGACGCCCGAACCCGACGAGTAGCCGCGACGTACACGGCAGGACGACGCCTCGCGACTACTCGTCGGGGCGCCAGACGCTGCCGAGCGCGAGGCCCAGCAGAACGCCGACGAGGTGGTGGACGTGCCCCACCTGGAAGCCGAACAGCGCGGAGAGCGGGTCGATCGGGGCGACGATCCCGAGGACGCTCACGACGACCCACACGCCGGTGAACGCCCACAGCGGCGTCTCGACCGCGGGGAACGGCTGCACGCGGAACGACGGCATCCGGGCGGTAGTGTACCCGACCGCTCCGAGCAGCGCCCCGCTCGCGCCGCCGGCCACGGCGTGACAGCCGCCCGCAGTGAACGCCGCCCACCCACAGGTCAGGAATCCGCCGAGCGCGGTCCCGACGACCGCCGTTCCGACGCCGGTAGCGAAGAAGACGGTCGCGAAGACGCGGGTTCCGTGCCCCCGTTCCGCACCGCGTCCCCACCAGTACAGGAACGCGCCGTTGAACAGCAGGTGGACCGGGAGCCAGTGGAGGACGACGCTGGTCACCCACGTCCAGACGCGCGCGAGGTGGTCCGACTGGACTGCGAGGAGTGCGACGACGTCGTACCCGCTCCGTGCGCCGACGACCCGCACGCCGAGAAAGACGACGAGAAACGTCCCGAGCAACGCGAGCGTTGCTGGCGTCTCGCGCAGTTGTGCGGACACGGTGGCGGACGCCGTACCGTGACCGTCGCCGTCGCTCCCGCTTTCGCTTCCGGTGGCCGCCTCTCCGCTCATCGTCGCACCTCCGAGAGGACGAACTGGTCGAGAGCGCCTCGTAACTCCTCGGTGTCCTCACCGACCAGGTCCCGGAGGAACGCGCTCTCGTGGACGGCGAAGACCAGCCACGTCACCGCCTGTGTGTCCACTTCCCGGAAGACACCCGCCTCGATACCGTCCTCGATAGTCTCGCGGATCAACCGCCGGAACGTCTCGTCGTAGGCCCGCAACTCCGACGCCAGTTCCTCGTTCTCGGGCGCCTGCCCGTACATCTCGATTATCGCCGCCATCCCCCCGGTGCCGCCGTCGACGAACTCGACGTCGAGGAGACTCGACAGCAACCGCTCCAGTCGCCGTTCCGGGTCGTCGGGCAGCGTCGCCGCCCATTCCTCGTAGCGCTCGCGCCCGAAGCGGACCTGCGCCGCGATCAACTCGTCTTTCGTCCCGAAGTGGTAGTGCAACAGCGACTGGCTCCCCTCGAACTCCGCGGCGATCTTCGCCATCGAGACGTCGGCGTAGCCGTGTTTCCGCAGCGCGCGACTCGTCGCCTCCATGATCGCCGTCTCCGTGTCCGTCGTCTCCCCGATGTCTGCGTCACCCGGCGCCATTGATCGACCGATCGATCAAGACGGTTGAAAAACATTTCGGGTCGAGAGGTGTCCGGCGAGTTCGGTGGATTCGGCACCGTCAGTTCGTTCGGCGGACGCCCTCCCGTCGGTCGGGGTCGTCAGCGGGGCCGACGTCGAATCCCAGTGACTCGTAGAAGGGCCGAACCTCGGCGTCGAATTCGGCGACGAGGCAGTCACGCCGGGTGGCGGCGGCTTCGACCAGTGCGGTGCCGATGCTCTGCCCGCGCCGGCGTCGACGGACCGCGACGTTCGCGATTTCGTCGCCGTCGAGGACGAGTGCGCCGACGAGTGTCCCGCCGCCCCCCACACCTGTCTGTGGCTGGTCGACGGCTCGACCGACGGCGACCAGCACGTCACCGGCGTCGAGACAGTCCCGGACGCGGTCGGCGTCGGTTTCGAGTGCGGCAGCGTCGAGCACGCCGAGAACGGCCGACAGTTCGTCGGGCGTCGCCTCCCGGACTGTGACGCGGTCGCTGGTCATCGGCGGTTGTCGTCGGTCATCGGCAGTGGTCGCGGGTCATGGGCGGCGGGTGACAGTCATCCGCTCGTCGCGCGGGGCGGTTCGGACTCTCGCCGTTCGTCGACGGCGTCGAGGACGTCGCTCGTCGTCGGGCGGTCGTAGACGGCCTTGCCGGCGGTTTTCCAGGCGACCACGGGGTCGGGGCCGCGGGCGTCGACGACCACCACGGTGGGCATCCGGCCGAGGAGGTCGCTCCAGTCGCTGACGAAGTTCAGTCGGACGGGCTGGCCGTACTCACTCGCGACCGCACCGTCCTCGTCGGCCAGCACCGGGAAGGGGAGGTCGAACTCGTCCTGCCAGGCCTGTGCGTGCTCGCGGGCGCCAGGGAGGACGAACACGGGGAGTGCGTTCCGCGCCCGGAAGGAGTCGTAGCGGTCGCGCACCTGCCGGACCTGCTTCCGACAGTCCGTACACTCGTAGTCGCGCTGGAAGTACGGGACGACGAACTCGTAGTCGGCCGCGAGCGCCGCCAGCGAACACGGGTCCGGTCCGGCGCCGGCGTTGGGTAACTCGAACGCGGGCGCTGGCGCGTCGGTCATCGCGTGCGGCTACGACGGCCACCGTCAAAACGACTGCGTCCGCGTTTCGATACTTCCCACGCCGCTCTGTCGGGTCTCACCACTCGTGGTCGACCCGCGAGAGTCGCGATCCGTCGACACCGGCCCACCCGCCGAACTCCAGGAGGTACAGCTCACCTTCGGGGCCGACCGCCACATCGATCGGTCCCTCGAAGGTCTCCCCTGGCAGGAACGGGTCGATCTCGACGACCTCGCCATCGGCGTCGAAGGAGACGTACTTCAGCCAGCCCAGCCCCCACTCTGCGACGAAGTGTTTCCCCTCGAAGGAGGGCGGGAGGCCGGACTCGCCGTGGGAATCGCGGTGGTGGAAGACGGGACCCGCGGTCGGACCGCCCCCGGCGGGCAGGTCGGGGTGGGGCACCTCCTCGGGCACCGAGACCGGCGCGTCCGCGGGTGCGTTCAGGTAGTTCCCCCAGTGTTTCGGGTAGAACAGCGTCGACTCCGTCGTGGCCGGCAACTGTTCGAGGCCGGTGTTGTTGGGCGAGGCGTTGACCGGGTTCTCGGGGTCGAACCACTCGCCCGACTCCCCGGTCTCGAAGTCGTACGCCCGGTATGGAGCGTTCGGACCGACACTGTAGGGCCAGCCCTGGTTGCCCGCCTCGCGGATCTGGTCGAACTCGACGATGCCCGGCGGCCCGCGGTCGGCGTCCCATCTGGGGGCGTCGGGTCCGTAGTCGGCGACGTAGAACCAGCCCGTCTCCTCGTCCATGGCGGCGGTGTAGGGGTTGCGCACGCCCATCACGTAGATCTCCTCGCGGACCAGCCCCGCCGAGATCTCCTCGCCGTACCCCCCGGCTTCGGTGAAGAGATTGTCCTCGGGCACGGTGTAGGAACCGTCCTCCCGGGGTGTGATCCGCAGGACCTTCCCGCGCAGGTCGGCGGTGTTTGCGGCCGTCCGCTGGGCGTCGAAGTACGTCCGCTCGTCACGCTCGTCGATCGGGGTGTAGCCCTGTGACTCGAATGGGTTGGTGTCGTCACCGGTCGTCAGGAGCAGGTTCCCGTCGGGGTCGAAGTGGAGTTCGCCGCCGGTGTGACAGCACGTCTCGCGCTGGGTGCCCACTCGCAGGAACTCGACCTCGCTGGCGGGGTCGACTGTTTCGTCGGCGACGGTGAATCGCGACAGCCGGTTGTGCGACTCGTCGACCTCGTCGTTCGGCGGGGAGTAGTAGAGGTATATCCAGCCGTTCTCGGCGAAGTTCGGGTCCAGCGCCAGGCCCAGGAGACCGTCTTCCTGTGGCTGTTCCGTTCCCGCCCCCTCTGTCTCCTTCTTGCCGGTGTAGACGGGCAGTTCGAGCGCCGTCGACGTCTCGCTGTCCGCGACGATAGAGAGGGTGCCGCCGCGTTCGACGAGGAATATCCGGCCATCGTCGTCGACTTCGATGGCGATCGGCTGTTCGAGGACCGTCTCCAGGGGCGTCACCGAGTAGCTGTCCCAGATGGTCCCCGAGGCGTCCCCGCCGACGTAGCCGGCAGCCCACATGATCCCGTTGCGGAGGTGTTCGCGGAAGTCGTCCGCCTCGAAGGCCGCGCTCGTGTGGCCCCGTCCCGTATACCACGACCGGCCGCCCTCGAAGGGCTGACACCACGCGATCGGGTGGTCGGCCCGGCCCTCGTCCATCGTCGCGCCGTCGTAGCTGTCCTCCTCCAGCGTCGCGAGGACGTGGACGTCGCCGCGGGGGTTCGACCGGTAGTCGTACCACTCGTCTTCGACCTCCCAGACGGACGGGAGGTGCTGCGTCGAGGGGTGTGCCCGGTCGGTGACGTTCACCCGGGCCGTCTGGACCTGCGGATGGTCGCTGAAGTACGCCCCGACGAGGTCGCCGTACCACTCCCAGTCGTAGTGGGTGTCGGCCGCGGCGTGGATCCCGACGTAGCCGCCACCTGACTGGACGAACTCCCGGAACACCGCCTGCTGGTCGGCGTCGAGGACGCTCCCGGTCGTGTTGTTCCAGACGACGGCGTCGTAGTCGGCCAGTTCCGCGGCGTCGCTCGGAAACTCCGAGGCGTCGCCGTCCGCGTCGTCGACGACGTCGACCGTCACCGATTCGACGCCCAGTTCGGCGGCGATTTCGTCGGCCAGTTCGCGAATGGTCTCGTTGCCGGTCTCGATCGAACCGTGCCTGAAGCCCGCCGTCGCCGAGAGCACGAGCAATGCCGGATCGTCGGGGACCGCGGGCTCGAACTCCGTCGGGGACTCCCTCGGTTCGTCGGTCGGTGCCTCGCCGTCGGAGGCCCCGTCGTCCGGCCCTTCGGTCGGAGAGCCGTCGTCGGCGTCCCCGGTCGTACTGTCGTCGTCGTTCGAGGCGAACGAACAACCCGCCAGCCCCGCCGCGCCGACGCCGGTCAGCGCCCGCAGGAGGTCACGCCTGTTCGCGGTCCCGTCGTCCCCACTCCCGGAGGGGCCGTCTGCCATGTCACAGTCGGTTTCGACCGACGACTCGTAACTGTTCGGATTTCGACACCGTGGACGGGGCCGCTGGCACGCCTATCCGCCTTTGACCAGACGCAACAGTTCGACGTGGTCGGTCTCGACCGGCTGGTCTTCGGGGACGGGGCGGCCGTCGACGAGCACCGACACCTCGTGGGGGCTGTAGGCCAGCGGCGCCAGCAGGTCGGCGTACGTATCGCCGTCCGCGACCGTGACCTCGTGGGTCTCCCCGCCGACGACCGACACCGTGACGCGCATACCTGTGCGTTCGCCCGGCGAGCCTTGAGCGTGTCGTCGTTCAGGTCGCGCCGACCTCGGAATCGGACTCCGGAGGCGTCGGTGCGGTCGGTTCGGCCGTCCTGCGCTCCCTGCGGCGGACGGTGTAGCTGCGCAGGAAACCGCGAGCGAGCGCACCGAAGCCCAGCAGGAAGACGGCGAACCTGACCAGCGGGTCGACTATCGGGACGAAGCTCAGCACCGCCACGACGACGACGCCGACGAGCAGCGCGAGCCAGCGGTTCTCGGTGTCGGCCAGGCCGAGCAGCCACGCGCCCAGCGCGTAGCGGCCGTAGACGGTGCCGACCCAGACGAGCAGGCCGAAGGCGACCGAGCCCGCCAGCGACAGCGGGATGCCGACGATCGTGACCGCGACGAGCGCGAGCGCGACCGGGACCGCGATCGTGGTCAGCAGTCCGGCGCCGGCCGTCCGGAGGGGTTCGTCCGCCACCTGCCTCGCCACGTCCGCCGAGAACACCGGGAACACCAGCAGGAGAAAGGCCCCCAGCACGAGCGTCACGACCGCGCCGTAGACGGCGAAGATCCCGTCGGGGACGGTGAACTGGGGACCGGGCCCGACGTTCAGCCCGGAGTCCTGAGTCACCGTTCCCTCGACGGTCGCGCCGTCGGCCCGCGCGAGGTCACCGTCGTACTCCAGGTCGCCGCCGAGGACAGCCGTCTCCGCGAGCGTGACGGTGTCTCCCGCGAGGCGTGCGTCGCCCTGGACGGTGCCTGCGACCGCGACCGTCCCACCGGCCGCCGCGAGCGTCCCGTCGATCGTGGCGCTCTCACCGACGTCGACGGTCCCACCGGAGGCCTCGACGTCGCCGCCGACGGTCCCGAGTATCTGGACGGTGCCACCGACGGCCGTCACGTCGCCCTCGACCGTCCCCCGGACGACGACTGTGCCGGCGAACGCGTTCAGGTCGCCCTCGACGGTGCCGCGGACCACGACCGACCCGCCGAACGCGTCGAGGTTCTCGTCGATCGTCTCGTCGGCACCGACCACGACGCTGCCGCCGGTTCGCGTGGCTGCCGCCGCGACGCCCGGCACGATAGCGAGCGTCACGAGGAGGACTACCGCCAGCGTCACTGCAGTGCGAGTCATCGGATCCACCGAGTCCACGCCGTGGCATAGTTACGCAGTGGCTTGTTCGTGGTCGGCGCTCGCCCCCCGAAAGACGCCCTCGCTAGGCCGGCCTTTCCCGGCGGTAGGCCGCGCTGTCGTCGACTTCGGACCCCGCTCTCGGTAGGTTTACGGACCGGCGTCGCCTCCCCTCGGACATGAGCGACGCCGAAGCGGACGCGCGGGCCGGGCGGGACGCGGTCTGGATCGAGAAGTACCGCCCGCAAACCCTCGACGACGTCGTCGGACAGGAGGACAACGTCGAACGCCTCAGGAGCTACGTTAAACGGCGAGATCTGCCGCATATGCTCTTCTCGGGTCCGGCAGGCGTCGGGAAATGCGTCACGGGGGAGACGCCGGTCCTCACGAGCGAGGGGTTGTCACGAATGGAGTCCATCGTAGGCGACGTCGAAGGGTTCGAACCGACCGAGGACGAACTCGAAGTCCTCACGTTGACCGACAGCGGCGAGTTCGAGTATATGTCACCTAGCTACCGGTTCGGTAAAACAACGGACGACGTGGTGACCGTCCAAACGCGTGACGGCGGCGAGATGGCGGTGACGCCGGAACACCGACTGCTCGTCGTCACGAACGACGGGCTGGAGTGGCGGGAAGCGACGGACCTCGAATCGGGGGACCGAATCGCCCGTCCCCTCGAAGCGCCGCTCCCCGAGACCGAGTCACGACTCGACTGGCTCGCAGCGATGGACGGAGAGCGGACGTTCGTCCACGTCACCGAGGAGTTCGCGCGGACACACGAAATCCCCTACGAAGCCGACTACATTGGGCAGAAAAAAGAGATCGTCCAGGCGCTCCGGCAGGAAGACACGGTCGACGATGCAGTCGAGGCCGTCGACGCGACGCGGAAATACGTACTGGCGGTCAGACGGCAGGTGGGAGACGACGACCTCGACGCGGCGAGCGCGGTCTGTCCGCTCTCAGCACTCCGGTCACTCGACGTCCCTGAAGACGAACTACGGCGCCATATCGAGTCGATACAGTACGTAACACCGGTAAACAACAACCGATCACCCCCAGTGAACCCGCCCTGGGAACTGACACCCGAACTAGCGCGGTTCGTCGGTCTCGCGATCAGTGAAGCGCGGATTTCGGATGGTCGGATCAAGTTCTACAACACCGACGGGGCGCTACTGGACCAGTTCGAGACTGCTGCAGAGAGTCTGTTCGCCCTCGAACCGAAACGCGGTACACAGCAGGAAGTCCCATATGTCGAACTCAACAGTCGGACGCTAACCGAGTACCTGTCGGCGTGTTTCGACGTGTTCGCGAACGCTGTCGATGGAGACCGTGAGGGCCCGCTCGGGTCGACGATACTCCACGCGGACGCCGACAGCCGCAGGGCCTTCCTCCGTGCGGTGTTCGATGCCGAGGCTCACGTCACTGAGTCAGGTATCCTCGAACTCAGCCAGAAGGACAGCGACCTGACAACGCTGCTCTCGTACCTGCTGACAGGCTTCGGGATCCCGTCTCGTCGGAAGGAAGAACAGAAGATTCCGACGAACGGTAGCGGCGTCAAGCGTGAGTACCACACACTCTACGTTTCCGGAGCGGCGAACCTCGCTCGCGTCGCCGACGAGGTCGGCTTCACTGTCGAACCGAAGGCGACCTGTCTCGAAGAAAACGCAGCGAGGGACGCGAATCCGAACCACGACACCGTTCCCATCCAGCACGCGGTCGACGACCTGTGTGAAGACCTGCACCTCCCCAAGTCGGACCTGTGTACGGAGTCGCTCAACCCCGAGACCCCGGGGCGGGAGAACTACGAGGAAGACCTCGTGGCGGTCCTCGAAGCGGCCACCGACAGGATCGAGCAGGCACAGCAGGTCATGGAGGACGTGTCTCGACTCGAAGCGGACCTCACTGCGACGGACAAAGTGCCGGTGATCTGGGCGGAGACGCGCCCCGCCCTGGAACCGATCGAGACGCGTCGCGAGATCGCGACGGAGACGGGAATCCGGAAAGACCGCCTCCTCGAATACGCCGACGGACGACGGACGCCGTACGCCGAACGAGCGGAGCGCCTCGTCGGGTTGCTCGACCGCGAGGAGGAGTTACCAGACACCGACGCGGTACAGCGAACGCTTCGTGACGCGATCGACACGCTGGGCGTCACGTACGAACGGGTCGCGGACGGGACGCACCTGCGAGGACCCGAGATCGGGAACCTGCTGACCGACGACGACATCCAGTTCCGGTCGTTCCCGCGCTTTGCGACCGTCGCATCGCGCCTCGAAACGGTCGCCACGGAGATGCTTTCGATGGACGTCCTCGAACACATCCAGACGCTCGACCGACTCGTCGAGAGTTCCCTCTACTTCGACGAAGTGACCGGCGTCGAACACCGCCAGGACAGCCAGCGCGTCTACGACCTGACCGTCCCGGGGTCACGAAACTACGTCGCCGGTCAGGTACCCACGGTGATGCACAACACCACCTGCGCCACGGCCATCGCTCGAGAGCTCTACGGCGAGAACTGGGGTGACAACTTCCTCGAACTGAACGCCTCGGACGAGCGGGGAATCGACGTGGTTCGCGACCGGATCAAGAGCTTCGCCCGCACTTCTTTCGGCGGCGTCGACCACCGAATAATATTCCTTGATGAGGCCGACGCCCTCACTTCTGACGCCCAGTCAGCACTTCGCCGGACGATGGAGCAGTTCTCGAACAACGTCCGTTTCATCCTCTCGTGTAACTACTCCAGCCAGATCATCGACCCGATCCAGTCGCGGTGTGCGGTCTTCCGGTTCTCGCCGCTGTCGGACGAGGCCGTCGTCGAGGAGATGCGCCACATCGCCGCGTCGGAGGGGATCGAACTCACCGACGACGGGATGGACGCGCTGGTCTACGCCGCCGACGGCGACATGCGCAAGGCCATCAACGCGCTCCAGGCCGCCTCGGTCACCGGCGAGACCGTCGACGAGGAGGCGGTCTACGCGCTCACCTCCACGGCGCGACCCGAGGAGGTCCGCGAGATGGTCGACGAGGCGCTCGACGGCGACTTCACGGCCGCCCGGTCGACGCTCGACCGCCTCCTGACCGAGGAGGGTATCGCCGGCGGGGACGTTATCGACCAGCTCCATCGAGGGGTCTGGGAGTTCGACCTGGAGGACGAGGCCGCCGTGCGCCTGCTCGACCGCATCGGCGAGACCGAGTATCGCATCACCCGCGGCGCCAGCGAGCGCATCCAGCTAGAGGCGCTACTTGCTTCGCTCGCGCTGGACGACTGACCGCCGTTCCAGCCCGTTTTCCGTTTCCCGTCGCTGGTTTCGTTCCCGTCTCCCTTGCAGTCGTCAGTGACCGATCGGTACAGGCGAAAGCGACCTCATTCTGCGTCGTTTGAGCGACCGCAACCGCAGTCGCGATCATCGTGACCGCCCTCGTACTCGGGAGATGGAAGCCCTCGGCGCGCTCGCGGTCGTTGAGCGGGATATCCGCGCTCTCTGCACCACCCGCGCGGATACTGGCCCGCTCAGGCGACTGTGCTCCCTGCGGTCGCCGCGAGCCCGTCTCACGGGTCGTTTTCCCGTTCGACCAGTGGCGCGTGGCGCCACGCACGCCTCGCCCTTCCAGTCCGTCAGGGACGTGTTTGTCGCATCGGCCACCGAACGATCCACGTCGAGACGGCCTGTGCAACATATATTTCCTGGCGGACTGAAAGGGCGAGGGCCGCTCGCGTGCAGTTTAGTCGCCTCAGCGACCCCTATTCGACCGAGCGGAGCGAGGGAGAATATGTCGCTGAGCGACCGCGAGCTGCGAGGCGCTACGCGCCTCTATTGCGAGCGAGGAGCGTAGCGACTCGCGAGCGGCCAGAGGGCTTTCATCACGCGATCACGACTGCGGTGCTGTCTGCAGGCACTCTGTCTCTCACAGCAACTCGCCCTGTCCACAACACGCTCGCGCAGGGCCACGAGACTTATCTGTCGGCAGGATGGATCGACGACCATGCGAAGCGATCTGCGACACGTCCTCCAGGGGGCGGCGCTGGCCGTCCTCGCGATCGCCTGCACGCTCGGTCCGATACTCGTCAGCCCGAGGTTGTCGTCGTGGCTCCCGGGGTTCGACCCCGCCACCGGGAGCGTCTACGTGACGCTTCTCGCGACGCTCGGATCGCTCGTGACGGTCGCGGCCAGCGTCGCCGTCGGCTACCGCGAACAGCACCGCCACGACGTCCGTCGAACGTACCGCGAATTCGCCACCGCAGTCGGTGCTGGCGGCGCGGCTGTCGTCGTGCTGACGGCGATTCTGGCGGTCAGGCCCTCCGTGTTGACGGGGACGGTCTCCCCGCTCTTGCTGGTGCTGGCGCTCCTGTCGGTGCTGGTGTCGATGCCGCTGGTCGTCGTCGTGGCGGCGCTGGCGGGCGTCGCGGTCGCGCGGCTTCCGACGGAGTGGCAGCGGAGCGACGCACCGTTCGCTAGCCCGCTCGCGGTACCGGTCGGCGCGGCCGTCGTGGCCGCCGGGTCGATGGTCGTCGAGTCCGGGACGATGCTACTCGTGTCGCTGTCGGGCGGGTTCGGCGTTCCCGACCGGTTCTCGCAGTTCGGAGGGGCCGCCATGGAGACGCTCTCGATCTACAGCAGTGCCGACAGCCTCGCCAGCGGCCTCCTGCTCGTCGGCGGCGGCGTCGCACTGGGCATCTACGCGGTGCGCCAGTACGACTTCGACGAGTCGGTTCGCCGGTTCGTCGTACTCGTCGGGGTCGGGAGTCTCGTCGGGACGACTGCCGGCCCGGTGATACCGGCTCTGGTCACTGACTCGACGCTGGCCGGGACGTTCGGGGCCGGGAGCCGGTGGCTGGTCGCCTGGGTCGCATCGCTCGCGAGCGCCTACGTCGAGACGGCACTGGTCGTGACGCTCGCGGCCGTCGCCGGCCTCGGGATCGGCGCGTTCGAGGGCGAAAGCGGTCGCGGCGGGCCGAGGGCAACGGCGGCGGAGGCACCGAGCGGTGGAGTCGCCGCCAGGAACGGTGCCGATACACCGGACGACGAGAGACGTTCGGAGTTCTCGTCGGCCGACGAGACGGCCCAGTGAACGAATAGCTGCGGACCCGCGCGGGAAACTGGGCGACCGCTCCGACGACAGAAGTTATGTGACCGGGTGACAAACCCCACACCATGAAGTTCGTCATCGTCGGCTTCGGTCGCGTGGGGATGCGCGTCTGTCGCATCCTCGAGAGCGAGGGCCACGACCTCACTCTCGTCGAGAACGACCCGGAGAAGGTGCGCCGCGCCGAGTCGGAGGGCTTTCGCGTCGTCGAGGGTGACGGCTCCGAGGAGTCGGTCCTGGAGAGAGCCGGGGTCGCCGACGCGGACGCCATCGCCGGCCTGACCGGTGACCTGAACACCAACTTCTCGGCGTGTATGCTCGGCAAACACTACGGGCTGCGCACCGTGTTGCGCATCGACGAGGACTACCGCCAGGAGATCTTCGAGAAGTACGCCGAGGACGTCGACGAGATCATCTACCCCGAGCGACTCGGTGCGGCGGGCGCCAAGACCGCGCTCATGGGCGGGGACTTCAACGTCCTCGCGGACCTGGCCGAGGAACTGTCGGTCGCGACGGTCAGGATCCCCGAGGAGTCGCCGGTCGTCGGCAAGCGGGTCGTCGAGATCGAACTCCAGGGTGACGCCCGCATCTACGCTCACGGCCGCCAGAACGAACCGATGAAGATCCCACTTCCCCAGACGGTCGTCGAACCCGGTGACGAGGTAGCGCTGATGGCCTCCCACGAGGACCTCCCAGCGATCCGTGCGTTCCTGCGCGGCGAGGAAGCCACTGCGTAGTCGCCGCAGCCGACGACTTGGCGTTCTCTTCCGTCAGTATCGACCGCCGACGAGCGACTGGCTCGGTGTGTGTCGCCGACGAGCGACTGGCTCGGTGTGCGTCGCCGACGAGCGACTGGCTCGGCGTGTGGCCGACGTGGCGTGCACCCCGCTGGATGTCACGCGCAAAGGGACGGAAAAGCGGTCCCGGGAAGGACCGCGAGGGGCATCTCCGAACCGGGCTGTGGGTGGATGGGTGGGGCGCGCGAGTTGGGAGGATGGGAACTGAGGCCGTCGCTGCGCGCCCACGCAGGGGTGCTCCGGCGACCGACTTAACTACCCGTCAGACAGTCGCATGACGGCGACCGGCCCGGCGGTTCCACTCCGCCCGGAATCACTCGACGGCGATCCCACACTCCGGACAGAAGTGAGGGTCGGGTCCGTACGCCGAGACGTCCTCGCCGCAGTTCGGGCAGGTGTCGGGCGAGTCGTCCGCGTCGTCGGTCGCGTCTCTTCCATCGCCGTCGCCGTCACCCGCTTGGACTCGCTCGACGGCGTTCGGGTCGCTCAGTAGTTCGAGGACGTCGAGTTCCCGTGAGAGCGTCTCGTCGCCGATGGACTCGGTCTCACGGAGCGCGTGTTCCCGGAACGTCTCGAACTCGTCGCGGTACGGCGCCGGCACCCGGAGTGGCACCGACTGCTCTTCCCACTCCCCGAGTTCCCGTTCCGCGGGCGACTGCCAGTCGTCGATGCTACCCTCGTCGCCGACGTCTGCCTCTGAATCCGTCTCGCCCGCTGGCCGGTCGTCGCCAGTCGCGCGAACGGTACCCATCCACTCGCGCAACAGTCGCCCGTAGCGACTCAGGAACACGGCCTTGCGGATCCCGGTGTTGTCGAAGTGCTCGGCGTCGCCGTCGGGGAACGAGATGGTGTCGGCGACTCGTCCCTGCGTGCCGTCGCGCTCGACCCAGTTCGCGACGAGTTCGAGCGACGCGCCGGAGTCAGTGTCGAACCCGGGGTCGGTCCCGGAGTCGCGGTCGGTCCCGGAGTCGGGGTCCGTCCGTCGGAGTTCGAGGAGCGTCACGCCGCCGCGGGTCTCCCCGTCGGACGTGGGGGAGGGAAAGAGCGTCGTCACGCCCATTACTTCGCCGGTCGCGCGGTCGGCGCTGGGCGACCCGTAGACCGCCTCGATCTCGTAACCGTCCGAGACCACGTCGAGCGAGAGGTCGAACACCAGCGGCGTCACCATGTAGGTGAACTCCTCGCCCAGGCGTTCCTCGAACTCCGCGGTCGAGTGGACGAAGTAGTGGTTCGCACCCCGGACGCCCGATATCGACTCGACGAGGTCGGCGTTCGTGTCCAGCCCGATCCCGACGAACGTGGTGTGGACGTGCTCTTCGGCGGCGTCGTCGAAGCGCTCGACGATGTCGGCCTCGCCGGTCGCCCCCCGGTTGGGCATCGCGTCGGTCATGAAGACGACCCGGTTCTCGACCTCGTTCAGGTCCGCGCCGTGGTGGGGTTCGAGCAGGTCCATCGCGGCGTCGAATCCCGCGGACATGTTCGTCCCGCCACCGGCACGGATCTCCTCGATGTGGCCGCGGACCGCGTCCATGTCGGTCTCACCGACCCGCCGGAGCGGTTTGGCGACGTGTGCCTCGCTGCTGTAGAGGACGACCCCCAGGCGGTCCTCGTCGCGGAGCTGTTCGGTCAGTGCCGAGAGCGCCCGCCGGGCGGCCGCCATCTTCGACTCGTCGCCGTCGGCCTCGACCTCCCGGCGGTTCCCGTGTTCGTCGTAGTAGTACTGGTCGAAGCGACTGTCCATCGACCCCGAGACGTCGACGACGGCGACCAGGTTCAGGGGTTTGCGCTCCAGGTCGGCCTCTGTCAGCGTCGAGTTGAGCCCGACCGTCAGGTAGCGCTCGCGCTCGCCCGACAGCGGCGACTCCGTGACCGCCCGCGCGTACGACGGGTAGAACAACCCCTCGTCGGTCGGTTCCCGATCCACCGCGTCACCTTCCCCCGGCGCGTCGTCTCTCGAACGTCTCCCGCCCGGCGCGTCGTTCGCCTGCCCGTCGCCCGTCTCGAAGTAGTAGTCGTAAAAGAGCCCCTCGTAGGCGAGCGAGTCCGGCATGGGGACGTAGCCCTCGCGGACGTTGTCCCGGAAGTTGTTGGCGTCCTTGGCGCCGCCGGTGGCCATGCCGACGTCCGCGGCGGCCGACGCGTCCACCGGGGCTCTGCTCGCCATCGCCTGTTCGGGGTTCTCCAGGGCCTCGTTGACGATGTCGTGCATGCCGCTGTCGCCGCCGTCGTCGGTCCTCGCGTCGCGTTCCGCCGCCGCGACCCGTTCGCGGTAGTACGCCGTCACGTCAGCCCCGCAATCGAGACAGACCACCCTCGGGCTCTCCTCGAACCCGGTCGGTCGCTGGTCGGGCCGGGGCCGCCAGTCGTCGACGGCCGACCCGAGCGCCTCGACCGACAGCGACGCCCGCCCGAGTCCGTGGATCGAACCCGACAGTCCCTCGATCCGGGTTCGAACCGGGTCGGCGAGTCGGACCGCGTCGTCGACGTCGATCGTGGCTCCACACTCGGGGCAGGCGTCCGTATCGACTGTCGTGTCGGTGTCCTCGAGCAGTTCTATCCGCCGTATCGTCGAGAGCGCCTCGCCGACCCGTTCTTCACGGGTTCGCAGCGCCCGCTCGCGGTCACAGCCGAGAACGTCCTCGAGCCTGTATCGCTCGCCCGGCTCCCAGTCGTACGCGCACCCAGGTGACTCGGGATCGAACACCACCCAGCCCCGACCGTCGCCAGTCTCGATCTCGACCGCGGCGGCCGCCATCCCGTCGCCTTCGCGTCGAACGTCCGTGCATCGTCCCGCGACTGTGCCCTGCTCGCCGTGTGTCGGTTCTCGCTCTCCCACGATGAATCCCGTTACCCGTACGTGTTTCTTCACGTATAAATTGTGGCACGCTCCCGACCCGTCCCGACCCGTTCCGTCCCGTCGGACCGCGACCCACACACTTTTCGCCGTCGGCCCGCTCCCGTCGGTCATGTCCTGGCGTGGTCTCTTCGAGCGGGCCGACGCGTTCGACGTCGACGTCGCGGCCGTCCGCGAGGCGCTGGTTGACCGGCGCGAGTCGGCGACTGACGGACACGCCGAGACCGACGGGCTGGCCGAAACCGACGACGAAGCCGGGAGCGAAGCGAGCCGAGAAGTCGACAGTTCCGACCCGGTCGACCCGAGTCCAGCACGGATCGTCGCCGACGCGGACGTGCTCGCGGCGGACCTGCTCGTCGGCGGCGACGCCCGCGACGCGCTCGACGGAGTCCGCGCTCACTCGTGGGTCACGCTCGTCGCGAGCGACCCCTTGCTCGACGACGCCGAGGCGGTCGTGGCGACGCTCACGGAGGGTGACGCCGACCTCGCGGTCGAGTGGCGCGCTCGAATCGAGACACTACGCGAACCGGTCGCGCATCCCGGGGACGACCACCCGGCGCTCGCCTCGGCCTACAGGGGGGGAGCGATGCACGTCCTCACGTTCGACGACGGACTCCGCTCGGCGGGTGCAGGGGCGGCCATCCGCGGGCGCGTCGAGACGAGCGTCAAACACCCGCGGGCGTTCGCGACGCTGTTCGACCCCGGATCGCTCTACGAAGCCGTCGAGGGCGGCGAGTATCCGGGCCCCGATCGCGACCCGCGGGCGTAGTGTGTACGGGGACGTATCCGTGCGAACAGGAGTCAGCGGTCTGCAGCGGCGTACCACTCGGCGAACTGTTCGAGCGCCCGACCACGGTGGGAGACGGCGTTTTTCTCGTCGGGGTCCATCTCCGCGAATGTCCGGTCGCCGTACTCGAAGACCGGGTCGTAGCCGAAGCCGCCCTCACCCCGCGGTGCGACGATCTCGCCCGGCACGACGCCCTCGAAGAGTTTGACCGGGAGCGAGTCGTCGGCATCCGCGTCGCCGTCGGTGCCCTCGCGGACCTGTTCGTCGGTGGTCGCACTCGGCCGGTCCGCGGCGGCCTGGTCCTGACCGCGGCGTTCCGTCCTGTCGACGGGTTCGGGCGTCGCCTCGAAATCCCCGCCGTCACAGTAGGCGACGACGCCACGGAAGGCGGCCGTGCGGTCGGACTCCTCGCTGGTCAACTGCCAGACGCGCTCGACGCCGAGCGTGTCCTCGACGTACGCGGAGTAGGGACCCGGAAAGCCCTCGAAGGCCCCGATAAAGAGTCCGGCGTCGTCGACGATGACCGGTTCGCGGGCGTGGCGGTAGGCCGCACGGGCCTTGTGAGCCGCGATAGCACCGAGGTCGTCGCTCTGGATCTCGGGCGTGTCGAAGTCGAGTTGCTCGACGGGGTCGTCGAGGTACTCGCGCGCCTCGCGGACCTTCCCGGCGTTGGTCGTGACGAAACGGAGCGTCATGGACGCAAGCGAGCGCGCCGCGTGCAAAGAGTCGTCGGTCGCGGTGCGCTCGAACGGCCGGGAAGCGGTCGTCGGCCGTCAGTCCTCGACGATGACGTCGACCGCATCCTCGTCTTCGTCGCCTTTCCCGGCACTCTGGGACTGCCACCAGAGCGCGAGCGTGACGGCCAGGACGAGCCAGGACCGCCAGTTCGCCATGTTCAGCGTGTAGCCGACGCCGAACGGTTTCTCGACGAGCATCCCCTCGTCGGGCTGCCAGTACGTCGAGAGCATCCGCCGGAGGGTCGGCCGCTCGAAGTTGTACGGGACCCCGAAGAGTCGGCCCGAGGTCGGTTTCTCTACCATACCCTGCCGTACGACCGGCCTGGTTAAGTCGTTTTTCCACCACGAACGCCAGCGCCACCGTCTCGACCGCGCTCGTAGAACGAACGTTGCTACGAGACACGCCGGTTGGCAAACGCTTAATCCGCCGCCTCAAGAGGGTTCCTGCATGACCGGACCCGCCGAACGGGACGGCCGCCCGACGGCCCTCAGCGTCGAGTACGAGCACGCGCCGGAGAACGTCGACCCGACGAGAGACCCCAGATTCGCCTGGCGCGTCGCGGCCGACCGACGGGGCGCTCGACAGGAGGCCTATCGCGTGGTCGTCGGCCGTGACCCCGAGGCCGTCGCCGCCGGCGAGGGGAGTCTGTGGGACTCCGGGCGCGTCGAGTCGCGGGCGGCGACGGACGTCGACTACGACGGACCGGCCCTCGCGGCCGACGAGACGTACTACTGGTCGGTGAAACTCTGGACTGACGCGGGCGAGACCGGATGGGCCGACCCGGCGCGGTTCGCGACCGCACTCGCACCCGAGGACTGGCGCGGCGAGTGGATCGCCCACCAGCCGGGTACGGGCGACGCGAACGGCTGGCGGAGTCGGTGGCGCGAACCCGACGAGGGCGAACAGACCGGCGACGACCGGACCGGGGCGGACGACCCGTGGGTGCAGGTCGATCTCGGCGACTCACGGGACGTCGAGGCGGTCTCGTTGCACCCGGCCGACCCCGTGACGATCGTCAGGACGCCCGACGACGCCGCCGTCACCTCGTCGTGGAGCGACGACCCACTGGCAGGCTTCGGTTTCCCCGACGGCTATCGCGTCGAAGTCGCGGACGACGCCACGTTCGAGGACGCGACCGTCGTCGCCGAGGTCAGCCCCGAAGACGGGACGGCGACCCCGACGCACGACGGGCTGGACGCGAGCGGACGGTACGTCCGGGTCACGGCGACCGACCCGTACGTCGTCGAACCGTCGATGCGCGGCGGCGAGCGCAAAACGGTCGACGTGGACTCGTGGGCGTGTTTCGCGCTCGCCGCGCTCACAGTACGGGACGGCGACGGCACCGACCTGGCGGAGGGACGCCGAGTCACCGCCTCCTCCAGCGTCGAGAGCGAAGCGTGGAGGCGCGAACACCTGACCGACGGGCACACGGAGTCGCGACTGGGGTCGACGTCGCCGCAGTTGCGGACCGGGTTCGACCTCGACGGTACCGTCGAGTCGGCGCGACTCCACGTCGCAGCGGTGGGCTACGGTGAGGCGTTCGTCAACGGCGAGCGGGTGAGCGACGGCCGACTCGATCCAGCCTGGACGGACTACGAGACGCGTGTGCTCACCTCGACGTTCGACGTCTCGGACGCCCTCGAAGCGGGTGAGAACGCGCTCGGACTCTGGCTGGGCCGGGGCTGGTTCGCCAAGCGCTCGTCGCACTGGCTCTCGGACGGGTCTCCCCGGGCGCGAGTCACCCTCACCGTCGCGTTCGATGACGGGTCGACGCGCACTGTCTCGACCGGCGGCGACTGGCGAGCGCGGGCGAGTCCGCTCCTGGAAAACGACATCTACGACGGCGAGACCTACGACGCCCGACGCGAGGCGCCTGACTGGAACACGCCGGAATTCGACGAGCGGGGCGACGGCGAGGCGCGGGGCGACGGCGACTGGGACGACGCCGCGGTCGTCGACGCGCCCGGCGGGACGCTCCGTCCCCAGCGCATCGAGTCGATGGGCGTCGTCGAGACGCTCGACGTCGACACCGTGTACGACCATCCCGAGGGTCCGATCCTCGACTTCGGGCAGAACCTCACCGGCTGGGTCGAACTCGCGGTCGAGGGTGCGGAGTCGGGCGACGAACTGACGGTCCGCCACGCCGAGACGCTGACCGACGACGGCGACCTCTCGACGACGGACCTCAGAACGGCCGACGCGACCGACACCTACGTCGCCCGCGGGGACGGGGACCAGACAGAGGCGTACGAACCCCGTTTCACCTACCACGGGTTCCGGTACGCGCAGGTGTCGGGCTATCCGGGCGAGTTCGACCCCGCGAACGTCACCGCGAAGGTGGTCACGACGGCGATGGACCGGCGCGGGGAGTTCGCCTGCTCGAACGAGGAACTGAATCGGGTCCAGCACAACGCTGTCTGGGGCCTCCGGGGGAACACCCACTCGATCCCGGAGGACTGCCCGCAACGCGACGAGCGCTTCGGGTGGACCGGCGACGCACACATCTCGACGCGTGCGCTCCTGTTCAACTTCGATTCGGTGCGCTTCGACGAGAAGTGGACCCGCGACCACGACGACGCCGCCTCGCCGATGGGCTACGTGCCGGACGTCATCCCCGACAAGAAGGCCGAGCGGCCCGCCGACCCGACGTGGTCGATCACCCGGGTGATGGTGCCCTGGTATCTCTACCGTCACGACGGCGACGAGCGCGTCCTCCGCGAGCACTACGAGGGGATGCGCGCCTATCTCGACTACTGGCACTCGGTCACCGAGGACGGGATCCTCGGGGCCGAATACGGCAAGTACGGCGACTGGCTCACCTTCGAGAACGCCGACCCCGACGAGCCCCGGCGTGGCCTCCCCCACGACCTGTTCAACACCGCCTTCCTCTACCAGGTGACCGACACCTTCGCGAAGATCGGGGCCGTCCTCGGTAACGACGCCGACGCCGCGGCCTATCGCGAGCGGGCCGAGACGGTCGCCGACGCGTTCGACGACGAGTTCTTCGACCGCGAGGCGGGCGTCTACGGCCCCGGCACACAGGCGTCGTACTCGGTACCGCTCTTTCTGGGGCTGGTACCCGACGACGACAGGGAGCGCGTCGCCGCGAATCTCGCCGGGAAAGTTCGAGACGACGGCGGGAAACTCCGGAGTGGCTTCCTCGGGACGCGGCCGCTGGTCCACACGCTGGCCGACCACGGTTACGGCGAGCTGGCCTACGAAGTAGTGAGCCAGCCCGAGCGGCCGGGGTGGGTGTACATGGTCCGGAACGGTGCGACGACGATGTGGGAGCGCTGGAACTCCGACGAGAGCGTCGGATCGGGGATGAACTCGCTGAACCACTCCCCGTTCACCCACGTCTCGGAGTTCTTCTACGAGGTACTCGCGGGCATTCGCGTCGAGGACCGGCCGATGACCGAGAGCGTCACCGTCGCACCCACGCTCGTCGACGACCTGGACTGGGTCGAGGCGAGCGTCGAGACCCGTAACGGGGAACTGGCCGTCGCGTGGGAGCGAGCGGAAGACGGCGGCCAGACCGGGGGAGGCGGCGACGGTGACGAATACGACCTCTCGGTGACGGTCCCCTGGAACGGGAGTGCCACCGTCGAACTCCCGGACGCGGCGGACGCCGCCGTGACGGAATCCGGGAGCGTGCTCTCGGCGGCCGGAGGGGATCCGGACGACGTCGTGGGTGTCCGCTCGGTCGAGCGTACCGCCGACGACGTCGTCGTCGAGGTGGGCGCGGGTAGCTACGAGTTCACCGTCGAGTAGCGAGAGCGATCCCCTCTCGGACCGTTCGACCGGGCCGAACCCGGTAATCGGGCCGAACCCGGCGACCGGGCCGAACCCGGCCTGTATGTCCCTCTACTGGAGCAGAAACCCGCGCGAACTCGCCCCCTGCGAAGACGTTTCACCGTTCCCGAACGACCACGAACTCCGCCAGGTCCTGGAGATATTCCATGGCTTCCGTGTCGGCCACGTCCACCCGCGAGAGTGCCGTCAGCGCGGCTTCGGACTCCTCGCGGGCGCGTTCGGTGGCCTCCTCGTGGGTGAGGTCGGCGACCTGCACGAGCGAGGGCCGTTCCATGGCGGCGTCGTGGCCGGTCGGTTTCCCCAGGTCCGCCGAGTCGGCGGTCGCGTCGAGCACGTCGTCGCGCATCTGGAAGGCGACGCCGACGCGCTCGGCGTAGGTGCCGAAGCGCTCGACGGTGTAGGCGTCGGCGTCGGCCGCGATCGCGCCCAGTTCGGCCGCCGCGCGGAAGAGCGCCCCCGTCTTCCGGCGCGCCAGGTCCATGTACTCCTCCTCGCTGGCCGGCTGTGCCACGAGCTCCGTCGCCTCGCCCTCACCGAGTTCGACCATCGCCTCCGAGACGGCCTGCATCGCCCGCTCGTCGGCCGAGAACAGCGCGAACGCCTCACCCAGCAGTCCGTCGCTGGCGATGATCGCCGGTCCGTGCCCGTATTCGGCCCACGCAGAGGGGGTCCCCCGGCGCAACTCCGAGCGGTCGATGATGTCGTCGATGACCAGCGACGCGCTGTGGACGAGCTCGATCCCGACTGCGAAGTCGACGGCGTCCTCGACGTCCCCGCCCAGCGCCTCACAGACCAGCACCGTCACGGTCGGTCGCACTCGCTTGCCCCCCGAGAGCACGACGTGTTCGACCTCCTCGCCCAGTTCGTCGGGTTCGACCTCGGCCAGGACCGCCTCGATACGGTCCTCGACCCGTCCCCGACGACGCTCCAGGTACTCCATCCCCGGGTACTCAGGAGCGGTGGGCCCTATAGCTGACGAACCGGACACCACCTTTTTCTTCGTCGGGTGTCCTCGCGCCGCCTGCGGCGCCGCTGCGGGCACCACTCTCTGCTCACGGTCGGAGACCGTTCGCACGGTCAGCGGGACCTGCGGTCCCGCCCGACTCGAAAAAGCTGGACCAAAAAGCCGCCTCCGCCGTCTTCGACGGCTCCGGCGGGGAAACGCCTCGCTTCGCTCGGCGTACGTTTGGGGCGTGACCGCTGGATACGCTCGAAACAATCCCGAATACATTCGTAGAAGTACTGTTCGCGCGTTCACCCGGTGGGTTCGCCCTCGTACTCGTCTTCGCCCTCATCGCCGTCCTCGGGCACGACGTGGATGCCGGCGCGGCTCTTGATGACGGGTACCTCGTCGGCGTCCGTATCGAGGTAGTCCGGCCGGGCGACCGTCTTCGCCTCGTAGGTCTCCGGGTCGAGCACCTGAACGGCGTGTTCGTCCTCGACGGCGACGACCGTGGTCTCCTCTGCGTCCTCACGGGTTCCGAGGCGGCGAGCGTCGGGCGCGTCTGCGTCCTCGAAACTCGCCTCGAAGTCGTCGCCGCTGGCGAGACGCGTTCCCTTGAGGTTGCCCTGGACCGAGCGGACCAGAACGGGGCCGTCGCCGTCCTCGGGGTCGATGACCTCGCCGGGACGGTAGCGCGGCAGGCGGATCGCGTAGGTCACCCGATACACCTCGTTGCCGTCGCCGTCCTCCGTGACGAGCGTCTCGTGGTCCTCGAACGAGCCACCGAGCTGGGCGACGATCCGCTTTGCGATGCCACCGCCCATCTGGTTCGTGGAGATCTTCATGTCGAGGCCGTCGGGCACCTCGTTCACCTCGGTGATGTAGGCGTTGCGGTCGCCCGCGTCCTCGCGGTCGGCGACGTAGGATTCGGCGATTTCCCGGGCGCGAGCGAGTTCCTCGTCGGTCGGGGTCCGGTCGTCGCCACGGACCTGGAGCAGGCTGGCGTAGGAGCCACCGGCGATCTTGCCACAGCGGTCGCAGGTCTGGCGGGCGATCCTGACCGGGACGACGACCTCCTCGGTGACGAAGGTGCCGCGGACGACGCCCGTGAACTCGCAGTGCATCCGGATGGTGTTCTGGTCGACCTGCTCGGGCGCGACCTCCCAGCCGATGTCCGTCGCGTCTACGTGGACGCCCAGTGCTCCCGAGACCTCCTCGACGGCGACGTCGGTGTAGTCGTCGGCGCCGACGTCGACCCACCGGTTCCCGCGGTGGACCGCCCCACACCGCGAGCAGACCTGCACTTCGACGGTATCGGGTGCGTCGACCAGGGAGAACTCCTCGAAGTAGCAGGCGTCACAGAGGACGCTGTCGGGGTCGCGGGCCTCGGGCAGGTCCGGTCGCTCCTCGGCCGCCTCGACCGGGTCGCCACAGCGCGGACAGAACTCGCCGGACCGGCTCATCGCTCCCCCGTAGGTCCCTCGAACTGTTAAGCGGCGCGTTCCCCCGCCGTCGTCTCGCCCCGCTGACCGTGTGGCCAGCGGAACGACCGGACTTCGAACGACCACTCTGACAGTGTTGGATTCGGGCGACGTAGTTCACGTCCGTTTCACGAGCGTCGCGCTTCGGACGGGAGTGGTTGGTGCCGGTCACGTCGCTCCTACTCTGCTGTGACCCGGCGGTCTCGGCGCCGCTTTCGTTCAGAACCGCTCGTCCCGTTTCAGTTCGTCGACGACGTCCCGCACGCGCTGGGCCTGGTCTTTCGGGACGACCAGTGTCCGGTCACCGTAGGACGCGACCACGAGGTCGTCGACACCGACGACGCTGACGTGGCCGTCCGTCGCGACCACGTTGCCCCCGGCGTCGACCGTCAGCGCCTCGCCCAGGACGGCGTTGCCCTCGCCGTCGGTGTCCAGAACGCGCGCGACGGCGTCCCAGGCACCCAGGTCGTCCCACTCGAAGGTCGCCGGGACGAGATAGGCCGCCTCCGTCTCCTCCATGACCGCGTAGTCGACACTCACCGGGTCGACGGCCGCGAACCCGGCCTCCGCCTCGGTGTCACCGGTGTCACCGGCGTCGTCGTCGTCACCGTCCTCGAGCGCCCCGACGAGCGGGCCGAGGTCGGTCCCGCGGGCCGCATCGAGGAACGCATCGGGGGTCCAGGCGAACATGCCGGCGTTCCAGTAGTACCCGTGGTGGCGATAGCGCATCGCCGCACCCTGGTCGGGTTTCTCGACGAACTTCGCGACCGTGTGGTAGGCGTCGCCGCCCTCGGTCTCGTACTCCTCGCCGGGTTTGAGGTAGCCGTAACCGGTCTCGGGGCGAGTGGGTTCGACGCCGACCGTGACGAGTCCGCCGGTGTCGACGGCGACGCGGGCGGCCCGCTCCATGGTCCCCGCAAAATCTCCCCGGACGTGGTGGTCGCTGGGGAGACAGACGAGGACGCAGTCGCCGACCTGCTCGCGGATCCGGTGGGCGGCGTAGGCGAGTGCCGGCCCCGTGTCCTTCGGTTCGGGTTCCGCGATGACGGCCGCGCCCGGTGCGTGTTCGCGTGCCGGTTCGACCAGGTCCGGGCGCGTGAGGACGTACGTCTCGTCGGCGAAACCTGCGCGGGCGACTGTCTCGGCCAGGAGTGACCGGTCGCCGTCGAGCGCGAGGAACTGTTTGGGTCGGTCGCTACGGCTGGCGGGATAGAGGCGGGTGCCGGTGCCGCCCGCGAGGATCAGCGCGACGACGGGTCGGTCCATGTCGAGCCCGTCGCCCGCCGCGAACAAAACGACGGCGGGTCGCTTCTGATGACACGCGCCCCGGCAGCAGGACTGCGCCTACGTCGACTGCTCCGCCAGGAACTCGCGGACGGTCGACGTGACGCGGTCGGCGGCGGCCGTCGGACCGTCGTGCCCGGCGCCGTCGAACTCGACGAGTCGACTGTCGGGGAGCGCCTCGTCGACCGCGCGGACGCTGTCCCGGAGATGCGATGGCCCCTCGCTCCCGGTCAACAGCAGTGCCGGCGCGTCCACGTCGAGTGTCGTGGGCAGGCGATACTCCTCGATAACCCGGTCCATGCGGAGCGTGCTCTCGATAAATCCGGCGTACTCGGGCCAGGCCGGCCACTCGTCGAGCCAGGCCTCGAACGCCTCGTCGCCGATGTCGCCGCCGTGGAGGACCTCCCGGAGGTGGAGTCGCATCGCCCCCTCGGAGTCGCCCGCGTCGAGTTTCGCCGCCATCCGGTCGGCGAGGTTCGACTCCTCGCGGTAGTCGCCGACGAGCACCGCGGGTTCGTAGGCCACGACTGCCGCGACGGACACCTCACGAGCGGTCTCGATGGCTCTGAGGCCGCCGAAGGAGTGACCGTAGAGCACGGGTTCGCCGTCGACGGCCTCGACGACCGCCACCGTGTCTTCGACTTCTTTCCCCAGGCTGTACTCCTCGTGGTCGCCGCTGTCGCCGCGGCCCCGGCGGTCGGGGACGACGACCGTGTAATCATCGGCAAATTGGGGAACCACAGGGTCCCAGTACCGGCGGGTACCGCCCCCGTGCAGGAGGACGAGTGGCGGTTTCCCGCCGTCCACAACGTCTGCGCTGTCGGCGCTGTCTGTGCCGTGTGTCTCGTAGGCGATCTCGGTGCCGTCCGCTGCGGTGACTGTCTGCATCGGTCTTCGAGTCCGGGGGGCCGACGGCTATCGCTGACTCTCAGTGGTGGGGCCGTTTAAGTATCGCCCCGTACTGCGCGTCACCTCGTCCCGTGGGTCAACTCGCACCGCGTCATCCCGTCCCGAGCGCCGTCTTGCACCGCTCATCTCGAACTGTGCGTGACGGTCGACTCGGGTGTCGCGGGGTCGACGTGGTTCTCGACGAGGTGTGTCTGTGCGCGCCGGAGTCGCTCTGACAGCGAGGAGGCAGTGATACCCAGCTCGGCCGCGACGTCCTCCAGCGAGGCTTGCCGGGGGATGTCGAAGTAGCCCAGTTCGTAGGCGGTTCGGACTGCCTCGCGCTGCCGGTCGGTGAGGCCGTCGCCTGCTCCGTCTCCCTCGCCCGCGCCGCGCTCCTCGCGGGTGAGCCGGTGGAGACGGAACTGGTACCTCTCAGACTGCCAGAACTCTCGGAACGTATCGAAGGTGGCGCGGTCGGCGAACCGCGCGGTGTAGCGCCACCCCCCGGGCGTGACCGCGATGCGGTCGAAGGTGGCGTCTTCGGACGAGAGCGCCCGCAGACCGTCGATGTCGTCGACGTGGTCGCCGAGCTGTCCTTCGAGGTCGGGCCCCGGGATAACCTGATAGCGGCGCGTCTCGCCTTCACTCCCGCCATCGCCCCCGTCCCCGATCCCACCCTCGCCAGTGCCGTCGTCCTCGACGCCCAGGCAGGTATACTCGGCCACGAAATCGCTGTCCCGGAAGGCGTCCTCGACGGCCATCGCAGACTCCTCGTGAACCCGGACGATAAACGGCGAGGGCCCCTTCGCGTGGGGAACCATCTGGACCGTCAGCGTCGCCGACGGGACGGCCCGCGCGACGTCGACGAGCGGGAGCGCCTCGCAGTCCACCTCGTACTCGGCGATGAGACCCATGATTCGCGAGTGTCACGTGAACCGCAAGTATCCGTCGAAGGCGAGCGACACCGCAGCGACGGGACGGACGGTGGCTCTCCCGCCCCCACAGAAAGTACATCACTCCGCCGCCGCCAGCCCAGACAGTGATCGAACTCGAATCGTACGACCCTGCGTGGGTCGACCGTTTCGAGCGCGAACGCGAGCGGATCCGCGAGACCGAGTCCGGGGGGTTGCTCGGCGTCTTCCACATCGGCAGCACCGCCGTCCCCGAACTCGCTGCGAAGGCCGCGATCGACGTCCTCGCCGTCTACACCGACGGGGCGGCGATGCGTGACGCGGCACGGGCATTCGCCGGGGACGGCTACCTTCGCAGGCGCGACGACCCCGACTGGCAGGTGCTCAACCGCTCTGGCGAGGCGACGGTCGTCCTGCATCTCCGCCCCCGCGGGGCCGACACCTGGCGCGACCAGCTCGTCTTCCGGGAACTCCTGCGTGACAGCCCACGAGCCAGAGCCGAATACGAGCGGGCCAAGCGCGACGCCGCGGCGGCCCACCCGGAGGACGTCGACGCCTACACCGACGCGAAGGAATCGACCATCGAGGAACTGACCGCCCGCGCCTACGAACTGGGATACGACGACCGGTTACCGGCGTTCGCGTGAGTAGGTCGGTCTCGCGTGAGTAGCGGGCGGAACTCACCACGTTTCGATGTCGCCCGCGCGGATGTCTTCGGCACACCCCTGGCAGTCCTGGGACCCCGCGTCGAAACAGGCGGGTTTCCCCTCGGGGTCGACCTCGACCGCGCGCCGCTCGGCGTGGTGCCGGCAGACGATGCGGGCCCGCCCTTCACCGTCGTGGGGCAGGTCGGCGCGTGCGGCCAGTCTGGCCCGGCGATAGGCGCGCTTGGCCTCGCCGATCTGCCGGCCCGCCTCGCGGAGTTTCTGTTTGAGCACGCGCTCGAACTGGTCGTCGGCCATTCGACGGGAGTTCGGACGGACGGGACTTAGCGCCATCGACAGTTCGGACGGGCCATCCGCGCCTCGATCGCTCCGGAGCAGTCTGTCGTGGGAGCGTTCGACGACGCTCTCTGGGGCACAAAATTGGTTCGAGTTCCGACGGAGATTTCAGTTCTCGACGCCCAGGGGCTGACGATGGACGGCGAGATCTCCACCGAGGAACTCCAGTCGCTGCTCGACGAGGGGACCGAGGACGACGGCGACCTCCGCATCGTCGACATCCGGAACCCCGACGCGTTCGCCCGCCGGCACATCCCCGGGAGCGAGAACATCCCGGCGCCGGAACTCACCGGTCGCGTCGAGGAACTGGACGGCGCGGACCGCGTCGTGACGGTCTGTCCCCACGGCCAGGCCAGCGTCCAGGCCGCCCGACTCGTGGGCTCGTACCAGGGCGTCGACGGCCCCGTCGAGAGCCTCGCCAGTGGCCTCGAAGGCTGGGACGGCCCGCTGGAGAGCGCGACCGGCGACGCCACTACCGACGAGGGACCGGATTCGACCGCGCCGTTCTGAGAGCGCACTCGAGAATCGGAGGTTCGACGGCCGCAGTTTCGACGACCACACCGCTCGCGGTGGTCAGATGGTGGCTCGGGAGAGAGTTTCGTCACAAGGGGCTCTGTGGGGGTAACTGCTCGTCATCGCCACCGTGCAGAAGTAGCCCCGTCCCAGTAAAAAGGATGTTTACTCCGCTTCGAGCTGGACTGCGAGACCGATAGAACACCACCCACCCAAGTCCAGTTCTGAGTGTTATAGTGGTATTGACTGTGCTCGATCGTGCCTCAGTTTTATTTTTCGGCAAAGATTCTAAATGAAGTGCTGTGTAACACCCGGTAATGAGAGACGGATACGATCTCCCTGCAGAGGCGCCCGGCCAGTACATGCCGTTGCGGGCCGACGAACGGCTCCCGAAGGCGTACTTTCCGGACAAACTGCCACCGGCGCTGGAACTCTCCGACCAGGTCGTCGACGAGGTATCGAGGGCGATGTGGGCGCTCGGGCGACTCGAAGGGCTCGGAAGCGAGGTCGACAATCCCGGTGCCGTGTTCAGTTCGTTCGTCTACAAGGAGGCCGAACAGTCCTCTCAGGTCGAGGGCACGGCCGTCACGGTCTCCGACATCTATCGCTACGACGTCGGCGAGTTCGAGATCCGAGAGGCAGTCGAGAGCGACCACGAGGCCGACGTCAGAGAGGCGCGGAACTACATCAGAGCGCTCGACGACGCCGTCTCGTTTCTCCAGACTGCAGGTATCGAACGGGAGAGTATCACGGCGGAACTCGTCAGGTCGCTCCACGAGCAGTTACTCGTCGACGGTCGAACCAGGGACGACGATCCGCTCCCGGGGGAGTACCGTCCGGGATACACCGTCATCGAAGAAGAGAGTCCTGGAGGAGTAGGCAAGCGAATCCGGTTCGTCCCGCCGAAACCGGATGGAGTCGAGCGGTTGATGGGCGACCTGGAACGGTTCGTCCAGCAGGGTTCAGACTGGCCGGCCCTGGTCGACATTGCGGTCGCGCACTACCAGTTCGAGACGATCCACCCGTTCAAAGACGGCAACGGGCGAGTCGGTCGCCTACTCGTCGTCCTCATGCTCGTCGCGAACGGCCTGCTTCACTACCCGATGCTCTATCTGAGTTCGTACATCGAACGCTATCGGACCGAGTACGCCGACCGGTTACTGGCGGTGAGCGAAGAGGGGGCGTGGGACGAGTGGCTCCGGTTTTTCCTGCGCGGTATCCGCGAGCAAGCCGAAGAGGCGTTCGTCCGCGCGAGGCTACTCGTCGACAGGCGGACGGAGTACGAGCGACGGTACGCCGACGCGGCGAAGTCCGTCCGCCGGCTATCGCTCGCGCTGTTCGAAGACCCGTACTTCACGGTTCGAGAGGCGAGCGAACGGATCGGCGTCGTGTACCAGACCGCGAACAGCGCCGTCGACGAACTCGAAGCGGACGGCGTCGTCGAGGAGATAACCGGCAACGAACAGAACCGGGTGTTCAGGGCAGCCGAGATCATGGACATCGTCGAGCGGCCCGCGAATACACTCCCGAACCCGGACGAACTCGTGGACGTCGAACAGGCGTGGAAGCTTCCAGCTCGATGACTGACCGCTGGTGCCGACGATGGCGTCCTCGGGACGGCTGTGGAGAGTCCCGAAACCCCGGCCCGGGCACCGCAAGTGACACCAGACGGACGCCTGTACTGTCCGTATGGACCGACACCCGGAGTCGTTCGCCGAGGCCCTCGCTTCCGGCGACAGCGACCGCGTGAACGAGGCGATCGACGAGATCGAGACGGTAGACACGGCCGACCGCGTCGAACGCTACCCGGCGCTGTTCGAGGCGTGTTATCCCGTCTACGAGAGCGACGACGGCTACGTCCGGCAGTCGGTCGTTCGGTTCCTGCGTGACGCCTATCCGAGGCTCGAGATCCAGATCTCCGCCACCGAAGGAGAGCGCGTCGACGGGTACACGATCGACGACCTCACCGAGAACAGGACCCGTCTCGTCGAGTTCCTGTTCGAAGCGCTCGAAGACGACGACGGCAGAGTCCGGACGGCCGCGGTCGACGGCTTCGAGACACTCGGTGTCGCGATCAACGCGGCGGAACTCGACGCCGAAAAACAGGCGGTGGTCGAAACACTCGCCGATCTGGCCGACACGCTTCCCGAAGCGAAGGCCGAACACGCCGAAGACGCGAAACGCTCCGTGGACCGCATGGGGTTCGTCGGGAGTCTGATGGCCGATATCGAGATCGACTCGCCGTAACTGTTCGTCACCGCCAGTGGCGGACGGTCCCCGCCGACCCATCGGGCGGTCGTTCGCTCAAGCGGGCGCGACGTCGTCGGTACCGGACGGCCTCGAGATCTCCAGATGCACCTCGATCGTCTCGTAGGGAACGAACGGGCGCTTGGCCCGGCCGGCCTGCTCGAAGTGGACGATGTCGTACTCCGCGAGAACCTGGAGGTCGTCGTGTACCGTCTTGACGTCGCGGTCGACACGGTCGGCAAGCCCGCGGATACTCTCCGGTTGTTCGGACATGATACTCCGGAGTAACTCGACACGCCGGTCGGTCAGCAAGGCCCGGAGGTCACTCGGATCTTCGAAGTTGATGACGTGTGGGACCTTCTCGCCTGCCTCCCAGCGTTCCAGTCGGTCGAGTGCTCCCCGGCGATGGGACTCGTCAGATTCGGACGTTATCCGGAGCACCGACGGGTAGTTCGCCGGGTCGACGTCGTCGAGGAAACCGGCTGTCACCTCGGTATCGTCCATCGCGATCGGTTCGTTCTCGGTATCGGGTTCGTTGCTCGTGTCAGTGGGTTCCTCGGACATGTTCTGTCACCTCTCGCGGCGGGCGTCCATCTCGTCGTAGAACGTCCGGACGTGGTCTCCGAGAGTCGTGTATTCGATATCGTCGTAGACGCCGTCCGGCGTGTGGTAGTGGTGTCGACCGACGCCGGGATGGTCGGGAAAGTTGTCGAACCGGAGGACAGTTCGACCGTCCTCGTCCATGTACTGGAATCGATATTTGATTCCCTCCGGGTAGTCGTCGCTCGTCGGGATCTCGGTCGCGATCATCTCGTACCGCGTCTCGTCGTCGAACGTCCCCGAGTCCTCGTAGACGACTGTCGATCCCATCCGTGCGACCTGTGTTGGTGTTGTGGGCCAACGAAGGTAAGTGTTACCGTTGGTGCTGTGGGCCAACAGTGAGGGAACTCTCTCACGGACGAGTTCGTCGGGAACGACTTCGTACTCGCTGGTCGAGACGGTCCGCACCCACAGAAGATGGGGCAAGAGTCCGCACGTCGCACAGCTGCTCGACAAACTGGACTGACCGGTCTCTGTCCCTTCGAATGTCTTCGAGACGAGTCGCTCGTCAGTCACGCAGACCGCCCTCGACTATACGTTCCTGGCCGTGTGGAGTTCGCCGAACCAACCGCGGAGTAGGCACTCGACAACAAAGTCCTGGAGGGCCGAAGCGCGGTCAATGCATCCACAGCGGCGGACAGACTGTCGAACACGGCGGGACGCTCCGACGTGGCGATGAACCGGCGGTCGTTCCTGGCAGGTTGTGGCCTCGCCGTCGCGGCCACCCTGACCGGGTGTACCGCCTCGGGGCCGGCAGTGACGACGGAGTCCTCGCCGACAGAGACGGACGCATCGACGCCGACAGAGACGGCAAGTCCGACCCCCGAGGGGACTCCCACCACAGCCACGCCGGCGGGAACCGGGTCGCCCGGGTCACCGGCGACGACAGCGGGGGGCGACGTCGTCGAGGTCTCCGCCGGACCGGAGGGACGACTGCGCTTTCGGCCGGAGACCGTCGAGATCAGCGTCGGCGACAGCGTTCGCTGGACGTTCGACAGCCCGGGACACAACGTCACGACCCTGCCCGGCGCCTCCGAAAAGGTCGCCATACCGGAGGACGCCGAACCGTTCGCCTCCTACGAGGGCGACCAGCACTTCGCGATCAACGAGGTAGGCACGACTTACGAGCACACGTTCACGGTCCCCGGCGAGTACGTCTACGTGTGTGCCCCGCACGCGGACCAGGGGATGGTCGGGACGGTCGCCGTTTCGGAGTGACGTCGACGGCCAGTGTCCCCGAGAAGCCGACCTTACCGACCCGGACTCTCCGGGAACGCGCGCGCCGTCGACGCTTGGGAACCAATAACAAAACGCGTCGGTATCCGCCGTTCGTGGTATGGCACCGAGCGACTCGCGTTCGACCGAGGAATCGGCCAGAGAGCGGTATCTGAAGCGACGGCGGTTCCTCAGGGCCGCTGGCGTCGTCGGCGGCGCCGGCCTCCTGGCTGGCTGTCCGGGCGGTGCGGGGCCGGCACCGACGACCGACGGGACTCCCGGATCGACGCCGACCGAGGGCGAGGTGACGCCGACGGAGACCGCCGAGCCGACACCGACGGGGACGGCCGCGCCCACGGAGACGGCCACAGCTACCGAGACCGAGACGGAGACCGAAACCGGGACGGAGACGGCCACGCCGACGGAGGGTGGCCCGTCTCTGGAAGAGCGCTATCCTGGCCTGCGCATCCTCTCGCCCGAGCCCGAGAACGCCGAGGCCGCCGAGCGGGATACGTACACGACGCTCATCACGCCTATCGAGGAGTTCTACATCCGGAATCACTACCCGACGCCGGCCATCGAGGCGAGCGAGTGGTCGGTCTCGATGACGGGTGCGTTCGACGAGGAAGCCGAACTCTCGATGCAGGCGTTGCGCGAGGACCTCCCCACCGAGACGGTCTTTCACGTCATGCAGTGTTCGGGCAACGGCCGCTCGTACTTCGAACCCCAGGTCGGGGGCAACCAGTGGACGTTCGGCGCGGTCGGCAACGCCGAGTGGACCGGGACGCCGCTGAGCGCGGTGCTGGAAGAATACGGCGCGGACACGAGCGAGGGGATGTGGGTGTCGGCCATGGGCGGCGAGAACCCCGAGGGCGAGGACGTCTTCACGCGCTCCATCCCGATGTCCAAGGCGATGGACGACTGCCTGCTGGCCTACGAGATGAACGGCGAGCCGATCCCGGGCGACCACGGCTTCCCCGTGCGCCTCGTCGTCCCCGGCTGGTTCGGCAACAACAACGTGAAGTGGGTCAACCGGCTCCACGTCATGGACATGATGGTCCTCGGCGAGGAGTGGGAGGACGGCGACCAGCGGACCTACACTCACTGGCAGCAGTACTCCTACCGGATCATCCCCGAGGAAGACGACGAGGCCGAGCAGTACGAGTCCATCGACGTCTACGACACCCGGGAACAGATGGCGATGAGCGACCAGATACGCAACGCCTACCTCTACGACCAGCTGGTGAAGTCGATGATCGGCTACCCCGGCGAGGACAGCACGGTGAGCCGGCGCTCCGACGGCACCGTCGAGGTCGTGGGCGTGGCCTGGGCCGGCGACGACACCGTCGACAGCGTCGAGGTCTCGGCCGACGGCGGCGAGAGCTGGAACGACGCCGAGTTCTTCCGGCCCGACCTGGGAACGTTCTCCTGGCGGCTGTTCCGCTACGTCTGGGAGCCCGAACCCGGCGAGTACACGCTCGTCTCGCGGGCGACCGACGGCCAGGGACGCACCCAGCCGGCGACGGTTTCGGACCCGGCCGACCAGCTCCGTGGCATCGAGAACGACCAGTTCCCCTGGAACCAGGACGGCTACGCCAACAGCGCCTACGTGCCCCACGGCGTCGACGTGACGGTCGAATAGGCGGCGGTTACTCCTCGATCGACTCGTCGTCGGTCGCGTTCGCCTCACTGTCGTCTCCGGTCCCGGTATCACCCGCGCTCTCGTCTCCGGTCCCGGGACGGGTGTCTGCCACGTCCGGCGCGCTGTCGGCGTCACCGTCGCGTACTTCGAGCAGTCGCACCTCGAAGGCGAGGCGTTCGCCGGCGAGTTCGTGGTTGAAGTCGACCGAGACCAGTTCCTCGCCGACGGCGGTGATCCAGCCGGCGTCGCCGCGCGCGCTGAGGACGAACTTCCCGGGTTCGGCGTCGGTGTCGCTCCGTGACTCCAGTCGCTCGCGGTCGACCTCGACGACGGCTTCCTCGCGCCAGGTCCCGAAGGCGGCATCGGGGTCGACCGTCACCGTCCGCGTCTCGCCGGGTTCGAGGTCACGCACCGCGTCTTCGACGGCCACAGCCACCTCGCCCTCGCCGACGACGAACTCGTGGGGCCGGTAGTCGCGATGTGGCTCGTAGGTGCCCGCCGCCATCGCGACGTCGACGTCGGTCGTCTCGACGACGGTCTCCTCCTCGGCGAGCGTGATCACCAGGTGGACGACCGCCCGCTGTCCGTCCTCGACCATGGGACGCCGGACGCACGCACCCGCCTTTGCTATAGACATCGTAACGCGTCGGCCGGACACCACGTATCGCGTCGGCCGGACACCACGTATCGCGTCGGCCGGACACCACGTATCGCGTCGGACAGGCGCCGCGTAACGCGCCAGACAGTCGCGGTCGCGGGTGAGAGAGCCCGGCAACGAAGTCTTATTGTGCGCCCGGGCGGAGTCGGGACGTCGACGATGTCGCTGGCGATCACCCACTTCGCAGTCGGGGCCGCCTGCACCGCGGTCGCCCTCACGCTGTTGGTGCCGTCGATCCCGTTCCAGCGGACAGTCGTGATCGCCGGCGGCCTCTGGGCGATGGTCCCCGACGCCTGGCGATTCCTGCCGACGTCGAGCGGTGCGTACGCCCACGAGTTCCACGCGACGGCGTGGGCGAACGCCTTCTGGTTCCACAACGCCCTCGATCGGGCCGACGTCGGCGACTCGACGGCCGTCGGCGCACTCCTCGTCGGCGTCTTCCTCCTCGTCACGCTCGTCGGCGACTATCGCGACTACCGCACGCCCGAACCCGTCCGCGAGGCGATGCCCGACAGCGTCTTCCCGCCCGAGGAGTGAGCGGTCGTTTCGATCAGTCCCACGTCGCCCGCTCGCGGTGGCGCTCGGCCAGGTCGTGGACGGCCGCGACCTCCAGTACTCCGTCTTCGGTGACCACGGCGGTGACCCGGTCGGCCGGCGTCAGGTCGAACGTCGGGTTCGCTATCGCGAGGTCGGCTGTGGTGTCGCCGGAGTCGTCGGCGTCGTACACCTCTCGCGGGTCGCGCTCTTCCCGGTCTATCCGTGCCGACTCGTCGGTTACACCACCGTCCCCGCTCCCGTCGCCGTCCCCGTCCCCCTCGCCGCCACTGGCGGGCAACACCTTGTCGCTGGCGGCGACGACGAGACAATCGATACCCTCACGACCGGCGACCGTCGCCGCGGCGCGCGTGCCCACCTTGTTCAGGACGCTCCCGTCAGGGAGAACCGCGTCCGCGCCGACGACGACCGCCCCGACCTCCGTCTCGACGAGTTGCTCGGCGAACGCCGCGTCGGTCGTCAGCGTCACGTCGGCCGCGGTTTCGCGAGCCAGTCGTTCGGCGACGCCCACTCCCTCGCGACCGGGTCGCGACTCGGCGACGAGGACTGCCTCGGGACCACACTCAAGGAGTGCCGCGTAGACGGTCCCCGACCGCGAGAGCGTGGCGACGTGGGCGGGCAGGCGGTCGGCGGCTCGCTCCGCGGCGGCGTCGTCGGCGGCGAGTGCCCGTTCGATCCCGGCCTCGGCGACACCCTCGACGGCCGCGGGGGTCCCGGTCTCGACCGCATCGGCCATCGCGCGGTTCACCCGGTTAGCCACCACGGGCATCGCTGGCCGTGCGTCCCGGAGGGTTCTGGCGGTCTCGGCGAGTGCCGGCCAGCCGCCGGTATCGCGTTCGACCGCGAGTGCGGCCTCGTCCCTGAGCGTTTCGAGTGCGCGCACGGAGAGGTAAGCGGACCCGTGTTCGCAGTCGGTCGCGACCGTCTCCGCCGTCGGTCGGACCCGGTCGTAGGACGTCCAGAGGTCCGGGACGGTCTCCCGGCGGAGGATCTCGGTGGCCGGGACCCACTCGTAGTCGGTCGTCTCGTAGTTGGGTTCGATCTCCCGGGTCGACGCGTCGAAGAGGTAGGGGTGGACGACCCAGCGCGTCCCCAGGTCCGCGTCCGTGACCTCGAACGATTCGCCCACACGGACGAGCGACACGTCAGATTCCGGGTCGAAACCCGTCTCCTCACGGATCTCCTGTCGTGTTGTGCTGTCGGGATCTCCTTCGGCGTGGCCAGCTACTGCGCCCCACAGCCCGCTGTAGGAGCCGACGTCCTCGCTCCGGCGCAACAGCAAGACCGCGGCGTCGTGGCGCAGGAAGACCGTGACGACGTGTGTCTCCGCGAGTTCGTCGTCGCTCATCGACCCTTCGTTCGCGCCCCCGAGGTATCAGCGTCGGGGTCGTCCGGACGTGTTCGAGTACGAGCCTGCATTCCCCGGGTGAGATCCACCCCGACCACCCACCGTGGCGTACCTCGACCGCCCACCGTGGCGCGCGCCGTCGAGCGTGCCGAGCAGAGCGAGGCCGCGAGACGTATCGTGCGAGGTCTTCGTGAGCGGAGCGAACGAAGGCTCGAAAGACGAGCAAAGCGAGTCTTTCGGTGGACGAGCACCGCAGCGAGCGGAGCGACGCGAGGAGCGCAGGAGGGTGGGAGGCGTGAGGCCGTCGCGGTGCTGTGCGGTGCGGGGCGGTTGTTGGGCGGTCGCGGTTCCTGGCGGACTGAAAGGGCGAGGTGCGCTCGCGCCGCAGGGGAGTCGCCTGAGCGGGCCCTATTCTCGCGAGCGCTGTGCGGTGTGGCTGTTCGAGCGAGAATATCCCGCTCAGCGACCGCGAGCGCGCCGAAGGCTTTCATCCGTGACTGCGAGTCGCGGTGCTGTGGTCTCGTCGCTCAGTGCGAGTCGCGGACTCTCGTCACAGTCCCATCGCGTTCCCACCGACCACGACACCGACGATCGAGACAGTCCCGAAACGGACAATTCCAGCCTCGGTTCGAACTCACACCTCGTGGACAGTCACGTCGATCTCGCCGTCGGTCACCTCGGCAGTCAGCATGGTCGTCCGTTCGGCGGGCGCGGCACCGGTGGCACTGCCAGGGTTCAGAATCCGGACCCCGCTGTGAACCGTATCGACCACCTCGTGCGTGTGCCCGGCGACACCGACACGGGGTTCGTCGGCTTCCTCGCGGACGGTGTTCGCGACGCGGTCGTGCCAGCCGTGATGCGAACCGGTGCCGTGCGTGACGACGACGGCGATCCCGCCCAGTTCGACGGTAGCGACCGCAGGCAGGCCGACTCGGGGGTCCATGTTCCCGCTGACTGCGGTCAACTCCGGTGCGAGGTCGCGGAAATCCGCGAGCGCGCCTTTCGAGTCGAAATCCCCCGCGTGGACGACGTGGTCCGCCTCGCGGATCCGCTCGCGGAACTCGTCCGGGATCCGCTGTGCCCGCGAGGGGATGTGCGTATCGCTGACGATGGCTACCTGCATGCCCGGGTGTTCTCTCCCGCCGGTCAAGTTGATTGGGGGACTTCACGATCGACATCGGTCCCTCGTTCGCCGCTCGGTGGTGAACAGTAGCACTGCTCGCAGGAACCGATGAAAGCTCTCGGTACGCTCCCTGACGATCTGATCGACCGCGCCTCGCACCGAGAGGTGAAAGCCCTCGGCGCGCTCGCTAGCTGTGAGAGCAGTGAGAGGAGATGTAACCGTACTCGACAGCGACGGTTGAAAGCCCTCAGCGCGCTCGCGGTCGCTGTCTCCGAAAATCGAAGATTTTCGGGATGACGAGAGAGCCACGGTCTCTCGAACCAAGCGGGATATTCTCGCTCGAACAGCCACACCGCACAGCGCTCGCGAGAATAGGGCCCGCTCAGGCGACGAAACGGGCGCCGCGAGCGCGCCTCACGGGTCGTTCTCCCCGTTCGGCAAGTGGCGCGTGGCGCCCGCACGCCTCGCCCTTTCAGTCCGCCAGGGACCGCACCGCCACCACGCCCGCACCGCCACTACGCCCGCACCGCTACCGCACCACACCGGCCTCACGCCTCCCACCCTCCTGCGCTCCTCGCGTCGCTCCGCTCGCTGCGGTGCTCGTCCACCGAAAGACTCGCTTTGCTCGTCTTTCGAGCCTTCGTTCGCTCCGCTCACGAAGACCTCGCACGATACGTCTCCCGGCCTCGCTCTGCTCGGCACGCTCGACGGCGCGCGCCACGGTAGCTGTGTGGTCGGGAGCCGGTGGCGGGGGCTTTCACCCCGCCTATCGAGAGCGGTCGAATTCTCGGCCAGTGACTGACCCGGAGCACTCCGGCCCACGTCGACGCTGTCGGCAGATTCCCGGCACGAAACAGCCGTGCTCACCCCAGCCACACGGACGCGAAGGAGTCGAAGTAGTCGTCACCGGTGTCGATGGCGACGCTGTCGGCACCGAGCGCCGTCAACCGGTCGTCGACGGCCTCGATGTGGGCGTCCAGGCGCGAGCGATACTGCTGGGCGAACGACCCGCTGAAATACGAGCGGCGTTCCTGTGCGGTCTCGGGGTCGACGAACAGCGCGTCGCCCACCACGTCGGGTTCGCGCTCGTCGGGGGCGATCGGTCGCACGACGAGCACGTCCACGTCGTCGCGGGCCAGCGCCGACACGCCCGAGGCGATCGTCTCGGGGTCGGCCAGACAGTCGGTGACGACGACCGCGAGCGAGCGCGTCCGTATCCGGTCTGCGTACGCCGAGAGCACCTCCTCCAGGTCCGTCTCACCGCTCGGTTGCACCCCGTTGATCTGGTCGATGAGGTCGAGGATCTCCCCGCGGTTGGACCGCCCGGCGTCGAGGCGCTCGGCCCGCTCGCGGAACGTCGAGAACAGGAAGTCGTTGTGCTCCTCGGCGGTCAGGTAGGCGAATCCGAGCCCGATCTTCGCGCCGTACTCGAACTTGTGGGCGTCGCCCGCCCCGTAGTCCATCGACGCGCTGGCGTCGACCAGGACGTGGACGGTCAGGTTGCGCTCTTCCTCGTACTGTTTGATGTAGAACTCCTCGGTCCGGCCGTAGAGTTTCCAGTCGATGAGCCGTGTGTCGTCACCCGGGGAGTACCGCCGGTAGTCGCTGAAGGTCAGCCCCTCGCCGACGCGGGGGGACTGCTGTTCGCCCTGCCGGAGCGCCGCGGTCTCGCGGTCCAGCGCTGACTCGAACCGGTCGAGCTCGTCCAGGAACGTGGGTTCGATAGTCACGGTCGAGTCCCTTCGAGAGCAGCGCTCACAGTTGTTCGTCGAGCAGGTCGGTGATCACGTCGTCGGGCGTGCGCCCCTCCCGCTCGGCGCGGAAGTCGAGGATGATCCGGTGGCGTAACACGGGCGGGGCGAGCGCCCGGAGGTCCTCCTCGGAGACGTGACTCCGGGTGTGCAGGAACGCGCGGGCCTTCGCGGCGACGACCAGCGCCATGCTCGCGCGGGGACTCGCGCCGAACTCGACGTCCTCGGCCTCGCGCGTCTCGCGCACCAGTTCGATGGCGGCGTCACGCAGGTCGTCGGCGATAGGGACGTCCCTGACGTGGCGCTGTGCGGCCCGGATCTCGTCGCGCGTGATCGCCTGTTCGACGGGCACCGTCTCGCTACCCTTGGTGTAGAGGTCGACGATGGTCTGTTCCTCGTCGTACTCGGGGTAGTCGACCAGCAACTTGAGCATGAAGCGGTCGGTCTGGGCCTCCGGGAGCGCGTAGGTCCCGCCCTGGTCGATCGGGTTCTGCGTGGCGAGCACGAAGAACGGGTCGGGGAGCTGGTATGTCTCGCCCGCCGCCGTGACCTGGCGTTCCTGCATCGCCTCCAGGAGCGCGGCCTGGGTCTTGGGCGTCGCGCGGTTTATCTCGTCGGCGAGGACGACGTTCGCGAAGACCGGCCCCTTCTCGAAGACGAACTCGCGGCCGGTGTCGGTCTCGCGGATGATCTCCGTGCCGGTGATGTCCGAGGGCATGAGGTCGGGGGTGTTCTGGATGCGCGAGAACGAGAGGTCGGTCACCTCCGCGACGGTCCTGACCATCGTCGTCTTGCCCAGGCCGGGGTTGGACTCCAGCAGGGCGTTGCCGTCCGCGAGGATGGTGACGAGCAACTGCTCGACGACCTCGGACTGGCCGACGATGCGCTTGGCGACCTCCTCGCGGGCGGTCTCTACCTTTGCCTGTAACGCGTCGATCTCCTCTGTGGCCTCTACGTCCTCTACGTCTGTGTCACGCTCGCTCATGTGTTGTCTCCGTCGATGTCCTGACTGCTATCGTCCGAACCGTCGTCGCTACCGTCGCCGCTCGCGCCACCGTCGTCCGCCCCGCCGCTCCGGATGCGGCGGTTGTACTCGCGGACGAGTTCGGCGTCCTCGACCTGGTCCGGCGCGGCGAACCCGGCCTGCTGGCTGTCGACGCCGCCGCTGCTGGCGCCCGCACCCGGGGCGCCGTCCGAGGGGAACTGCTGTTGCTCGCCGACGTCCTGGCCGCCGCCGGAGGACTCGATCGACGCGTTCAGCTCCTCCTCGCCGGCCTCGACGGCCTCGCTGTCGCCGAGCACCTGGTCGCCGTCGAGCAGTCCGGTGTAGTTGGTCTCGGGTTCGCTCGACGGGCCGCTGTCGGTGTCGACCGGCGGCTCGAACAGCGACGGGTCGAGGACGGCCACCTGTACCGTCGCGACGGCCAGTACGACCACGACAGCCACGGAGAGGCCGATCCGCCGGCCGTCGACCAGCGCCAGCCCGGAACTCTCGCCCAGTCGGTCGAGCACGTCCGCGTACAGCCGGCGCGCCATCGCCGAGTCGTCGTCGTCGTCCACCGCGTCACGGGCCGTCCGGAGTGCCTCCCGGACCGGCGGGTTGGCGGCCTCGAACTGCTCGACGAGCGGCCGTCGCACCCGGACGCCGACGCCGACGAGGAAGGCGACCACCCCGAGTGCAGCCGCCAGTGCGGCCGATCCGGGCAGGGCGAGCGACCCCGACACGTCGAGCAGGTCGACCAGCGGGTCGACCACCGCGCCGGGGAGCGGGACCCGCTCGGGCAGCCACGACGGGGCGACACTCACGAGCAGGAGGTTCGCGGCGAGAAAGACCACGGCCGCCTCCGTGACCGCGTGGACGACCGCCGCCTTCCAGGACTCCCGGCGTACCTCTGTGAGGGCGGCCTCGACTCGCGGGCGCGCCTCGGCGTCGGGCGTGACCGGGTCGTCGGCTGGGTCCTCGCTCATCGGTTCATCCATTACAGGCCGAGTCGCTTTTGGTCTCGTTTAGCTTGTTACAGAGCCGGTCGATGTCTTCCTCGAGCTCGCTGTTTATCTCCGCCAGGTCGTCGTTTTCCTGGTTGAGGTCCTGGATCGTGCTGTTCTTGCTGGAGAGGGTGTCCTCGAGCGTGTCCACCCGCTCGGTCCTGTTGTCGAGGTCGCTCTGGAGCCGGTCGATCTCCTCGATGCGCTGGCCGAGCCGGTTCTGGAGGTCTCTGACCTCCTCTTCGAGGTCCGCGACCCGACCTTCGACCCGCTCGCGCTGGTCACGGAGGTCCGCGACCTGCTGTTGGAGTTCGTTGCGCTCCTGGATGAGTTCGTCGCGGCGGTCGATGAGCTCGTTCCGGCGCCCCTCCAGCTGGGTGATGTTCGCCTCCAGCGACTGGATCCGTTCGCGGCTCTGTGAGAGGTTGGCGCGGGTCTGTGCGAGCTGGCGCTCGGTGACGTTCAGTTGCCGCTCCGTGCTGTTGAGCGAGGAGGCGACCTGGTCGACGTCCTGCGTGCGCGTCTGCAGCTGTCTCTCCGTCTGGTTGAGCCGGGAGCGGGCCTGGTCGAGCGCGGTCTGTGTCTCGTTCAGCTCCGCGGTCAACTCGGCCCGGTCCTCGCGGAGGGCGTCGTTCTGTGACTGTAACTGCTGGATCGAGTCCTGGTAGAGGACGGTCGCTCCGCCGGTCCCGGCGATAGCCAGGACGACCAGGGCGACCAGTCCGAGGTTCAGGCTCTTACCGAGGGCGCTCACGGGAGACCACTCTCCAGGGAGGTGTGCCCCCGATACACTTGAACCCGCCGGGCGACGACTTCCGCCACGAACAGCAGCGCCCCCGCGAGCAGTGCGACCCAGCCCCACGTCTCGCGGACGCTCCGGACCCGCGTCGACTGCTGGCGGGCCAGCCGGGCGATCTCGGCGCCCTCGTCGGGCTGGAAGAACTGCCCGTCGGTCGCGCTCACCAGCCCCGAGAGCCCGGGACTGACCCCCAGCCGGCCGTACTCGGCGGGGTAGTTCGCGGCGTAACTGGCGTTGGCCAGCCGCCCGTACCCCGGCTCGCGCGGCGTGAACTCGCCCTGGAAGCGACCCTCGCCCACGCGCCGGAAGCTGACGTTCTCCAGGTCCGGGGGGTCCTCGCCGCGGTAGGTGACGGTCGCCCGCTCGCCGACGCGAACGGTGCCGGGGTCGACGACGCCCGTCTGGCCGCGGTTCGGGTCGCCGACCGCGTAGTTGACCGACTTCGTCACCACGAGCGAATCCGGCCGCTCCAGCAGCGGGCCGAGGGTGCCGTCCTCGGCGTAGCTGGTGACCGAGACGACGCGACCGAGGCCGAACCGCCAGGAGGCGATGGCGGGGGTACCGTCGGGCGTCGCCACCTGGAACTCCGCGCCGGGTTTCATCGCCACCTGGTTGGCCTGCCCGGGGTCCGCAGTGAGGGTGACGCCCGAGGTGATGAACGTCCCGCGGGTGACGACCGTCAGGTTCTCCCCCTCGAACTGTCGGGCGGCGCCGCCAAAGAGCAGGCGCAGGCGGTTGGTCTCGCCGGCTGCGAAGTACGAGCCGCCGGACTCGCTGGCGATCGTGCCGAGCGTCCGTTCGTTGACCCGCTCGCCCGCGCCGACCGTGATGACGCGCGTCCCCCGCGTGCCGAGCTGGCTGGCGACCGCCGCCGGCCGCTCGACGTCGTCGGCACCGTCCGAGAGCAGGATGATCGTCCCCTGGCGCTGGCCGAGGAGGTCGTTCGCACCCAGCAGGCCGACGGCGATGTCGGTCCCGCCGCGCCCGGTCTGGAGCCGGCGGATACGGTCTGCGAGCTCCTGCCGGTTGCCCTCCAGGCGCTGGACGTCCGCCACGCGATAGGCCTCGCCGGTGAACGCGACCAGCCCGACGCGGTTGCGGTCCCCGAGCTGGTCGAGGACGTTCAGCGCGATGGCTTTCTGCGTACTCAGCCCCTCGGCGGCGCTCCCGGAGATGTCGATCGTGAGGACGATGTTCGTCGTCCCGCCGGTCGCGTTGCCGATCTCGACGGGGAGCAGCGAGGCGACGGGCGAGTCGCTGTATCCGCCCGACTCGTAGGCGTTCTCGCCGCCGACCGTCACGAGGCCGCCGCCGTCGATGACGTACTCCTGGAGTGCGCTGACGTTCCCCACCTGGGTCGCCGCGCGGTCCTGGACGACGACCGCCGAGTACTCCTCCAGGTCGGGGGGGACCGCCGAGGCGTTCGTCACGTCGTAGAGATCCGCGAGGTAGCCCTGGAGCGGGTACCCCCCGCCCGAGACGTACAGCAGGTCGGGTTTCTCGACGACGCGCACCGTGTGGTAGAACACGTCGTTGCGCTCGTAGACGTCCGACCCCTCGACCTGTGCGGTCACCTCGTGGGCCCCGCGCTCCTCGAAGGTGTGGTTGACCGAGAACGCCTCGTCGCCGGCCAGCTGCTCGGAGGCGACCTCCTCCCCGTCGATGGTCACCGTGACCGGCACCGACTCCTCGGCGTCAACGCCTCTCAACGAGACGGTGAAGTCCGTCGACAGCCCGACGCTCGCGGTCGTCGGCCCCGAGACGGAGACGGCGCGTTCGGTCCGTGCCGGGTCGGGTTCGACCGCGCTGACCGTTGCGTTCAGCCGGCGGGCGTCCTCGGCGGCGACCGCGAGACTCCGCCCCGCCGTGACCCGACCGTCCGAGACGAGTACCACTGTTCCGTTCGCCTGCAGGTTGGCCGCGATGCCGTCGCCGATCCGCGAGTCCGTCCCGGTGGCGACCGTCGCCGCCGTCACCGGCACGCCCGTCTCCTCGATGTCCGCGGCGAGTCGCTCGGTGACGTTGTCGTAGGGCGCCATACTCGCCGAGTCGTCGGTCAACAGCGTCACCGTCGGTTCGCCGGGGGTCTCGCGCGTCTGGACCGTGTAGGGCCCCATCGCGCCGACGACGAGCAGCGTCACGACGAGGACGCGACTCGCGAACAGGAGTCGGCGACTCCGCGTCGAAGCTGCGCGCTCACTCCCGCGGCGGAAGACGAGGTACGCGAAGAGGACGACGGCGACGGGCAGTGCCGCCAGCGGCCAGAGGTGCTCGACGCCGACGGTCAGCCCCTCGCGGACGGTGTAGGCGACTTCGAGCGGCGTCGACGGCGGGGCGACCGACCGTACGAGTCCCGGTCCGGACGCGGCGACGACCGCCGTCCCGTTCATCACAGGTCACCCCGCCGGCGGACGTAGGCGATCTCGCCGACCACGACGATGATCGCCAGGAGGGCGGCGAACTCGGTGAGTCGTCGCGGGACCGTCCGCTGTTCCGTCCGGGTCAGGTTCCCGACCGCTTCCTGTCTGTTCTCCAGTTGCTCGACCGCCACGGTCGACTCGCGCTCGTCGAGCAACGCGGCGCCCTCGCGGTGCGATTCCGTCGTGTAAAAGCCCGCCCGTTCGAGGTCGACGGTCGGCCCGCCGACGTCCCCGTCGGGACCCTCGACGTTCTCGCTGCCGAACCGGACCGTCGCACCCGTCTCGTGGTTCAATTCGGGCAGCGTCCCCCGGTCGGCCAGGTAGAACACCGCTCGCTTCCAGAACACCGGGTACTGGTAGTTGTACTTGAAGCTCGACCGCTCTTCCATGTAGCCGTAGTAGAGCAGGCGCCCGCCGTCGCGCTGTGCGGTCGCGACCAGCGGCGACCCGTCGCGGAACTCGACCAGTGCCTGCCCCTCACGGAGCGAGCCGGTGAGGTACTCCTCGGGGGGCTGGAAGCCGATGCCGCGCGTGAGTTCGCTCTCGGCCGCCCGCCGCACGGTCGGGTTGGTTCCGACCTGTCCGGGGTCGAGCAGCGACAGGCCGTCGTAGTCGGGCATCGGGTTCTGGGCCTGGACGGCGACGCCGCCACCGTTCGCGACGACCTCCTGCCCGGCCGCGACGTTCCCCGGCAACAGTGACTCACCGTCGACGTTACTGTAGACGACGACGTCGTAGTCGTCCTCGACGGTCGTCGGCGGGCCGTCGACGGTCAACTCGACCTGGTCGAGGACGTCCAGCGCGGTCGTCAAAAAGCGGTTGCGGTCGTTGGTCAACACGAGTACGTCCACGGTCGGGTCGGCGGGTGCGGCGATCGTCGCAGCGTCGTCGGTCGCGAACGCGTCGCCCGGCGAGAGCGTCGCTCGACCGCCGCCCGCCGGCACCGAGAACGTCACCGACCCGATGTCGTCGGGACCGAGCGTCAGTTCGCGTTCCTGCTCGCCCAGCGTCACGGTGCGCGTCACGCGCTCGGTGCCGAAGTTCTTGACCGCGAGCGTCACGTCCGACCCCGAGAACTGGCGGTCGACGAAGCCGACGTTCGCGACGTCGCCGCCGAACTGCTGGAGGACGACGCTGACGCCCTGGGCGCGGGTCGCCCGCACGGCGTCGGCCCACTCCTCGCCGGCGAAGTCACTCACGACGACGACGCGCACGTTCTCGCCGGCCAGCGCCCGCGCCTGGGCGATCGCGCCGGCGAGGTCACCGGGTGCGTCGCTCACCGCGAGGCTCGAGAGCGTCCGTTCGACGTCACTCGGCGGGCCCCGGCGGAGTATCACCGTGCCGCCGCCGGCCGTCGTCACGACGGAGGTGGTGTCGGTCACCTCCTCGCGGGCGGCGGCGACCGCGCTGTCGAACCGCGTGTCGCCGCCGTCGGTCGTCGCCATGCTCGCGCTCGTGTCGACGACGAGGATCGTCTCCTCGACGACGGCGCGTTCCGACACCGGGACGTACGGGGCGGCGAGCGCTCCAGCGAGCGCCAGGATGGCGAGTACCTGGATCGCGAGCAACAGACTGCGAGAGAGGCGTTCGACGAGCGGCTGGGTCGCTCGCTGGCGCTCCTCCTCGGCCAGGAACCGGAACGTCGGGAGTTCGAACCGCTCCGGGTCCGGCCGGATGAGATACAGCAGGATGACGGGGATCGCAAGCGCAGCGGCTGCGAGCCCCAGGGGGCTGAGGAAAACGTCCGAGAGGGCCATCGTATGGGGTCATACGGGCGAGCTATATGCCTCTTGTGTCACTCGACGAGCGTTCGTGCCTGTCTCGAATAGCCGTTATAGATCCTCTACCGGCCGTGAAACTCCGATCCGCGTGAGCGGGGTACTCCAGCGGCCCCGGCCAGGCGGTCGTCACTGTCCGGTCGTATTCGGGCGGTCGCTACTGGCCGGGAATGTCCCAGTTCGCCCGTTCGTCGTCGTCCTCGCTCTCGTCGTCGCCGTCGGTCGGGTCCGCGAGGTCGAGTTCCTCGACGTCGGCGTCCGCTGCCGTGTCGGCGTCCCCTCCCGTCTCGCCGCTCGCCTCCCGTCTCGCCTCGTCAGCGTCTTCCTCACCCGTGCCGTCCCCGGGGGTGTCGCCAGTGCCGGCGCGTTCACTCTCTTCGTCACCGTACCGGTCCGACTGGTCGTCGCCCGCCTCGACCGTGAGGTCGACGTCCATCTCCAGGTCGCCCTCGACGGTGTCGCCCTCGATGGACGACCCCTCGGTCGAGTCGTCGCCGGTCGAGTCACTGCCGACCCCGTGGGCGTCGGGGCCGTCCGTGTCGGTTCCGGCCGGTTCGGCGTCCTGTGAGTGCCTGCTCTCGGTCACGTCGTCGCTCGCGAGGTCGACGTCCATCTCCAGGTCACCTTCGACGGCGTCGTTCTCGGCGGTTCCGTTCGTGTAGTCCGTCTCACCGTCGACCGTGGCGTCGAGTGCCGCGTCGTCGACGGCCAGGTCGGACCCGACTGCGGCGGCGCCGTTCTCGACCGCGTAGGCCCGGTCGTCCTCGCCCGGGTCGACGACGACCGAGCCGTCGGACTCGATGCCCTCGTCGGTCAGCGTGAAGGCGTCGGACTCGGGCGGTTCCGGGAGGTCGGTCGCGGCGTCGACCAGTCGCTCGGCGTCGTCGCGGTACTCGGCACCCTGCTTGCCGCGCCCGCCCGCCAGCGCGTCGGCCGACTCGCCCAGCCAGTCGGCGGCGTGTCTGAGCGTGTCGGCTTTCTCCTCGGCCCGGTCGGCCACTGTCTCGAAGACCGCCGTCTCGGCGAACCGTACCGCGGTATCGAGGTGGTCGGCCGCCTCGGCGAAGGCCGGTTCGGCGTCCTCGAACCCGCTCCGGGCGGGGATCCACTCGCGGTCCTCGTAGTCGGCCATCGCTCCGGTGAACGCCTCGCGCCCCTCGGCGTAGCGCTCGACGCCCAGCCGGTAGCGGTCGAGCGCCGTCTCGTCGCCGCCGACGTCGCCGACCGCCCGCTTGACCGGGTCGACGTCGACGCGCTCGTCGAGGTCCTCGGTCGCCCAGGCGTAGACGACCTCGCCCCGGTGGTCGACGACGAACACCGCCCGCTGGCAGAGCGTCTCGCCGGTCTCGGTCTCCAGTTCGACGTCGTAGGCGGCCGCCGCCTCGCCCTCGGCGTCCGAGAGCAGCGGCACGCGCAGGCCGTAGCGCTCGGCGAACGCCTCGTGGCTGTACGTGCTGTCGGGCGAGACGGCGAACACCGAGACGTCCTTCTGCATCGTGAACAGGTCCAGGTCGCCGAGATCCGCCGACTGCATCGAACACGCCGGGTTGAAATCGGCCGGGTAGAAGGCGAGGACGACGATCCCCTCGCCGAGAGCCGCGCCGAGGTCGACCCGTTCGCGCTCCCCGTCGACGTACCCCGGGAGCACGACTGACGGCGCAGTGACACCCTCGGATAGCATTGTTCCAGACTCTCTACGTGTTCGCATTTATGCTTTCTGGCCTTTTCACGCCCTGAAACTACCGATCCGGGAGGACCGGTTCCCGAGGACCGACGCCCGGGGACCGGTTCCCGAGGACCGGCGCCCGGGGACCGACTCCCCCGAGCGGGGCCGAGCGGCCGTCGACGGGGCGAGCGGTTTTTCTCGCGGGGCCGTCTACGGCCGGTGTGGACCTGCACGTGCGTTACGAGGGTGATGACGACCCCGAGAAGTGCTCCGCCCGGAAGCTCGCCCGGTTCGACCTCGTCGAGTTACATCGCTCGAACCGGGCGACTCCGCCCGGGATCGTGCTGGATCCGTTCGCCGACCGGGCGCTCTCACCGGCCGACCGCGAGGGGACGGGTGCCCGCCGTGAGCGACTCGTCGCTCTGGACTGTTCGTGGGAGACCGCCGAGTGCGCCGTCGACGACCTCGCGGGAATCCACCGGTCGCTACCCTTCCTCGTCGCCGGCAACCCGGTGAGTTACGGGACGCCCTTCCGACTCAACACGGTCGAAGCCTTCGCCGGTGCGCTCTGTATCCTCGGCGAGCGCGACCAGGCCGAGCGACTGCTCTCGAAGTTCACCTGGGGACACACGTTTCTCGAACTCAACGACGAACCGCTCCGGCGCTACGCGGAGTGTGCCGATTCGTCGGCGGTCGTCGCCGTGCAGGACGACTATCTCGCCGAGGAGTGACCCGTCGGTCGTCCGGTCCTGTGACTATCGCGGTGACTGCGCCGGCGGGCGTCGGGACTGTCCTCGGCCGTTCAGTTCGATCCCGCGAACCCGCCGATGACCGGGAGGCCGTAGCGCTCGCCCTGGTAGGCCTTGTAGGTCAGGAACGCCCAGAGGGCGAAGCCGATGAACCCCACGATGGGGTACATGAGCAGCGACACGAGTCCCCACAGGACGCCGATAACCGGCTGGCCGCCCAGCAGTATGCCGCCGAGGAACCAGACCACGGTCGCCCCGATCCAGACGAGGAACATCAGGACGCCGAAGGCGATCCCCTGGACGGCGTGGAACTGGACGAAGTCGTCGTCCTCGAGGACGTACATCGCGATCCCGCCCAGCGGCGCGAACAGGTACGCCAGCGCTCCCGCGACGTTCGAGTCCAGCCCCGTGCCGCTCGAACTCGACGTCCCCGTCCCTGTCGCCGTCGACGCCCCCGCGGACTGTCGCCCGCCTGTCGATGGCTGGTTTTGCCCCGTCGATGGCTGGCTCCCACCGGTTGTGGGCTGATTACCGCCAGTGGTCGGTTGATTCTGCCCCGTCGTCGGCTGGTTCCCGCCGGTCGTGGGCTGATTCTGTCCCGTCGAAGGTTGATTTTGCCCGGTCGTGGGCTGATTCCCGCCGGTCGATGGCTGATTGGCGCCCGTCGTCGGCTGGTTTCCACCGGTCGATGGCTGATTGGCGCCCGTCGTCGGCTGGTTCTGCCCGGTGGTCGGCTGGTTCCCACCGGTCGATGGCTGATTGGCGCCCGTCGTCGGTTGGTTCTGCCCGGTCGTCGGTTGGTCTCGCCCACTCGACTCCCCGTCCTCGTCCTCGTTCGGATTCCGGATGACGGTTTCGTCGTTGACACCCGGTTCGTTGGAGTTGTTATCTGTCATTGTCGTGTGCTCCTGTCCGTTGCCGGGACCCCGTTCCCCCGGCGTGTTTTCGCTCGATACCGCCGAACCATGGAACGATATCACGCGCATCTCATGTAACTGTTCGCACTAGATGCTTTGACTGACGACCGAAACGACCGCCTCGACCGCTGTAGAACCAGACCTCGAGGATTCGAACCGGAAACTGCGCCGGGAGAGGCTACCTCGAGTTCGCGAACGAACCGAGGACCGGGATCTGGAACCGGTCGCCCTCGTAGGCCCTGTAGGTCAGGAACGCCCACGCGGCGAACATGACGAGCGCGACCACCGGCGTGAGCAGCAGGCTCACGAGTCCCAGCAGGAACCCGACGAACGGGACGTCCCCGAGGACGAACCCGAGCACGAAGTTGAGCACGAAGATCCCGAGCCAGACGGCGATCAGCGCGACGCCGAAGGCGATCCCCTGGAGCGCGTGGAACCGCACGAAGTCGTCTTCACCTTCGAGGAGGTACATCGCGACCCCGCCCAGCGGCGCGAACAGGTACGCCAGCGCACCCGCGACGTTCGGTGCCAGCCCGGTCGAACCCGGCCCCGACTGTGACGCTGCCGCCGCCCCCTGGTCCGGCGTCTGTGGGACCTCCGGCGTCCGCTCTGCCTCGCTGCGGTCTCCCGTCCCCGCCCCCGTCCCGGCGGTCATCGCACTGCTCCCCCGACTGCGCGGGCACCGCCCGCCAGGCCCGCCAGCGCCGCCTCTGACTGGTGTGTTCCAACCATGGGGAGTAAATGACGCCAAAGTCATATAAACATATCTATAATATGTCCAGGAATCGGCGCGTATAGGCGTTTTACTGGATAATGAGACGTATTCGGGTCTCCCTCTATACTGATAACTCGCCCCCTCCAGGTGACACACCAGCCGGCGCCGGCGACCGAGCAAGCATCCAAAACAGTATACCGGCCCCGCTCCGAGTGCGAGCCAGCATGGACGAACGGTTCTCGCGACGGGCGTTTCTCCGCACCGCCGCGGTGGCAGGGGCGGTCGGCGCGGGTTCGGTGGCGGGCTGTTCGCTCCCGCGACCGTCGGTCACCGGCGACCAGGTCGAGTTCGACGGTGATTCGCCCGCGACGACGGCGACGACGCAGTTCCGCGGCGGCCTCCGCCGCCAGGGCGTCTATCCCGAGGCAACGGTTCCGACGGACGTCGAGACAGCCTGGACGATCCCCGAAGTGAACACCGGCGACCACACGGCGGCGAAAGCCAGCGCGGTCGCGCTCCCCGGCGGCGACCTGTTGATCCCCGGCGACACGGGCGAGTTGCGCCGCGTCACGCCCGGCGGCGAGGTGGTCTGGACGGCCGACGTCACCGACGCGGGGCGGGGCATCCACGGGACGCCGGCGGTCGCCAACGGCACGGCCTACATCGGCGCCTACGACGGTGCGCTGTCGGCTCTCGACGTCGAGACGGGCGACCGCTACTGGCGCGCGGCGCTGGGCGACGCCATCGGCTCCAGCCCCGCCTACTACGACGGCACCGTCTACATCGCAGTCGAGTACCACGACCCCAGCGGCGCGATGTTCGGGGTCGACGCCGTCGACGGGAGCGTCGAGTGGGACGACCAGCGGCCTACCGACCACCCCCACTCGACGTGTGCGATAGACCGCGAGACCGGCCGTCTCGTCGTCGGCTCGAACGACGGCAAACTGTACGCCTGGTCGTTCCCCGACCTGGAGTTCCAGTGGACGTTCGAAACCGGCAGGGCGATCAAGGGCCCGGTCGCCATCGCCGGCGGGAGCGCCTTCTTCGGCTCGTGGAACCACCACGTCTACCGCGTGGCACTCGACGACGGGAGCGAGGAGTGGAACTTCGAGACGGGCAACCTGGTGATGACCGGCCCCTCGGTCGAGCCGTCGACCGGCACCGTCTACGTCGGGAGCCACGACGACAACCTCTACGCGCTCGACCTCGACAGCGGCGCCGAGCGGTGGCGATTCAACACCGACGGGCGGCTCATCGGCTGTCCCACCGTCACGAGCGACCACGTCCTCGCGGGGTCACACGACACCCACCTCTACTGCGTCGACAAAGCGTCCGGCGAGGGCGTCTGGCAGGTCGACGCTGCGGGTACCGTCTCCAGTACGCCCCTCGTGGAAGCGGGTGCGGTCTACTTCGCGGATCGTGCGTCCCCGAGTTACGTCGAGAGCGGCGAGGGCGAGACCGGCAAGTTCCGCAAACTCGTCGCTCCCGAGTGAATCGACAGGTGGATTCGGACGGGTGGCTCTTTTCTTCCACATCGAACGGGACTGGACGGCCGTTCACTCTCTGTTGCGAACTGACCGCTAACTATCTGTTAATTACCGTTTGTTTCCGGATCTCCTTGCTACATACGGTGGGTACCGATGACGAGGGGGACAATAATTGATATGACAGATCATAAGAGGCATCCGTTCGCCTCCAGAGGTGGCATCGTATGAACGAGAGCAAACGTGATCAGCTAATCGACTCCTACTTGGATGGTATGGATCACGAGGACAGAGACTTGCTACGGGACGCCTTCGCGCCGGATATCGTACACGAACACCCCGTCCGCAACGTGGAGGGAATCGAAGATTTCCTGGCATTTAAAGTCGACGAGCAGCCACCCCAGGAGTCCGAACACAAAGTGAGCCGTCGCATCCACGTTCCGGAGACGTCCGTGGTTCAAGGACGAAAAGTTGGAACCGTTGAGGGGGAATCGGTCGACGTCCAGTTCTGTGACGTCTACGAGTTCAACGCGGACGAATCGGCGATAACCAAGCTTTCTGTCTACGTGCGGGAGTGATCTGTCAGCGAGGTAACTTCGATCCGTCTTCGAGGTCGGTTATCGGAGTCGTTCATCGGAGAAGTCAGTGAGCGACGGGGTAGTGCTCTCGAGGAGATATCGACCGATCGCTGAGCACGGACGAATCGGTAAGACGAGTCCGTTTTCGGAACGGATGGTGGACTACCGCTCTGTATCTCACACCCCGTCTCGCTCGGAGAGCGGCAGAGTACAGCCTGTCGTGTCACACCGTCCTCCTGTCCAGACCACGATTCACCGCGGCGCGCGCGACGGATCCACCCGGTTTTCCCGCCGCGAGCGGTCGACGAACGTCCAGAAATAGGCGAGACAAACGTCGATTTTGTAGACGCATTACAACCTTATATCGATAATACTCTGCCATAGTTCCCACGAGCGTCCACAAAATCTATCGAATAGCGTGTTTCGTAAAGGCGTCCTTTTATGTAGTGGGATCTCGGACGGATATCCCGTAGAGAGAAACACGATCACGGTTCAGATTCCGGGTTAGGTGGACGATCCGGGGCGACACCGCGCGAAAATCGAAAAAACGAGAACGACATGATCGAACCGACGATACTGCAGACCGACCCCGCGGTACTGGAAACGGCACTCAACTACACGTGGATACTGGTGGTTACGTTCCTCATCTTCTTCATGCACGCCGGCTTCGCCATGCTGGAGGCGGGGCAGGTGCGCTCGAAGAACGTCTCCAACCAGCTGACGAAGAACCTGCTGACCTGGAGCGTCGGCGTGTCGGTGTTCTTCGTGGTCGGCGCGGGCTTCGCGTCGCTGATGGGCGGGGGCGGCTTCGAACCCGCCTTCGATTCGGGCCCGACCGGCTGGATCGACTGGCTCTACGGCGCGGTGTTCGCGATGACCGCGGCGACCATCGTCTCGGGCGCGGTCGCCGGTCGCGCGAAACTCCGCGCGTACATCGGCTACACGTTCCTGCTCGCGGCGGTCATCTACCCGATGGTCATCGGCTTCACCTGGAGCGTCGCCGAGGGGAACGACGGTCTCGTCTTCATCATCACCGAGGCAGTTCTGGGCGAAGGCGTCGTCTTCCAGGACTTCGCGGGCGGCATGATCGTCCACGGCATGGGGGGGATCGCCGGCCTCACCGCCGCCGCGGTGCTCGGCCCGCGGCTGGGCCGGTACAACGACGACGGCTCGTCGAACGTCATCCCCGGGCACTCGATGACCTTCGCCGTGCTCGGCACGCTGATGTTAGCCTTCGGCTGGTACGGCTTCAACGTCGGTACCTCGGCGATCACCGACGGCAGCGGCGTCTTCCTCGGTGACCAGCTCGGTCGCGTCGCGATGACGACGACCATCGCGATGGCCGCCGGCGCGATGGGTGCCGGCGCTGTCGCCTGGGCCAAGACCGGCAAGGTGGACACGCTCTACGTCGCCAACGGCCTGCTCGCCGGCCTCGTCGGCATCACGGCCATCCCGAACACGACGATCTGGCAGGGCGCGTTCGTCGTCGGCGGCCTCGCGGGCGCACAGCTCCCGATCGTCTTCGAGTTCGTCGAGAAGCGCCTGAAGATCGACGACGTCTGTGCGGTCTTCCCGGTCCACGGCAGCGCGGGCGTGCTCGGCACGCTCATGTACTCGTTCGTCGCGGTCGAGAGCTGGAACGGCTTCACCCCGAACGTCGGCTTCATGCTCGAAGGCCTGTTCGCACAGGCGGTCGGCGTCTTCATAATCGGCGGCTGGACGATCACCGCGACCGCACTCGTCTGGCTGGCGTTCAGGGCCGTCGGCCAGGCTCGCGTCTCCCGGGAACACGAAAACGAGGGCCTCGACGTCTCCGAACACGGCGTCGAGACCTACCCCGAGTTCGGCGACGAGGGCACTGCCGTCACCGACGGTGGTCTCGTGAACGACGCGAACGCGGGCGTCGTCGACTCCGACCCGGAACTGCGCTCGGACGGTGGACGCGCGAGCGGGCCCGAAACCGCCGACGGGACTATGACGAGCGGCGACGAAACCGACACTGACGGTAGCGGCGTTTCCGGAGGTATCCAGGATGACTGACGAACCCAACGACGGCGAACTGAAGATGGTCGTGGCAGTGGTGCGACCGGACAAACTCAGCGACGTCAAGCAGGCGCTGGCCGAGACCGGCGCCCCCTCGCTGACGGTGACGAACGTCTCGGGGCGGGGCTCCCAGCCCGCCAAGAAGGGGCAGTGGCGCGGCGAGGAGTACGTCGTCGACTTACACCAGAAAGTCAAGATCGAGTGCGTGGTGGCGGACATCCCCGCCCAGGACGTGGTCGACGCCATCGCCGGCGCCGCCCAGACTGGCGAGCCCGGCGACGGCAAGATCTTCGTCCTGCCCGTCGAGAGCGCACACCAGGTCCGGACCGGCAAGACCGGACAGGACGCCGTCTGACCGGGCTCCGCCCACGACAACTGACTACCTACATCTACGTTCATGGACACTGACGGCACGCTCGACGAGATCGACGAGCGACTGGTGTCGGCGCTCCGGGCGGACGGCCGGGCCAGCGCGAGCGACCTCGCCCACGCCACCGGGGTCGCCACCTCGACGGCGACGCGTCGACTCCGCCGCCTGGAAGCGGCCGGCGTGGTCGGTGGTTACCGGCCGGCTGTCGACTACGAGGCGCTGGGCTACGACGTGACGGCGGTCTTCCGCCTCGACGTCGACGGCGAGGGCCTGGCGGACGTGGTCGACGACCTGCGCGAAACCGGCCGCATGGTCGCGGTCTACGAGGTGACCGGCGGCGACGACGTCGTCGCTATCGGCAAGTTCGCCTCGACCGACGAACTGAACGCCCGCCTCAGGGAGACCCTGGCCCACGACCACGTCCGCTCTGTGACGGCGAACGTCGTCCGGGACGTCGTCACCGAAGACGATACCCCGCCGGTCCCGGTCGACGAGGAGTGACCGCGCGAGGTCACGGACAGCCGTCGTCTCCGGCCCGTCGCCGGCGCCGGCTTCGATTCGATCCGCGACCCAAGCCTGTTTGTACCGTGCATCCGACCGGAGAGACGTGCCCGATTTCGATTCCGGTTCCGACTCCGACTCTGACTCCGACGCGCCGGACGCCTACGAGGAGTTACTGGACCGCGTCGAACGACTCGCCTACCTCGGTGACGCCGGCGGGGTCCTCGCCTGGGACCAGCAGGTCACCATGCCCGACGGCGGCGCACCGGCCCGCGCGAAACAGCAGTCGGCGCTCTCGGGCGTCGTCCACGACCGCCTCACCGACGACGAACTCGGGAGCCTGCTCGACGAACTCGCGGCGCTCGACGACGATGACGACGACACCCTCACCGGGGACCAGCGCGCGGTCGTCCGCGAGACTCGTCGTGACTACGAGGAGGAAACCCGCGTTCCCGGCGACCTCGTCGAGGCGATAACCGAGACCTCCTCGACTGCCCAGCGGGTCTGGCAGGAGGCCAAAGCCGAGGACGACTTCGAGAGCTTCGCGCCCACGCTCGACGAGATCCGCGAGTTACACGTCGAGCGCGCCGAACACGTCGACTCCGGCCGCGACCCCTACCGCGTCATGTTCGAGGGTGTCGACCCCGATCTCGAACTCGCGACTGTCGAGGACGTCTTCGCCGACCTCGAGGAGGCGCTGGTCCCGCTCATCGACGACCTGAAAGCCGCCGACCCGGACCTGGCGACGCTGCCCGACGACGAGTGGAGCGAGGAGACCGAACTCGCGCTGGACAGGGCCGCCCTGGAGGAACTGGGCTACGACTTCGACCGCGGCCGTCTCGACACCTCACCCCACCCGTTCACGTCCGGCACACAGTTCGACTGCCGGGTCACGACGTGGGCCAAGCCGACTGAACCCCTCAACTCCCTGCTGGCGACCATCCACGAGTACGGCCACGCCTCCTACCAGCTCGGACTGCCCCGGGAGCACTACGGCACGCCGCTCGGGCAGGCCCGCGGGGAGATCCACGAGTCACAGTCCAGATTCTGGGAGAACCACGTCGCCCGGACGCGCCCGTTCTGGGAGTACTTCGCGCCGACGCTGAACGACCACCTCGGGACCGACCTGGCCCCCCACGAACTCTTCGAGGCCGCCAACCAGGTCTATCCGGAGAATCTCATCAGAGTAGAGGCCGACGAACTCACCTACCACCTGCACATCATCCTCCGGACCGAAGTCGAGAAGCGACTCGTCCGCGGCGAGATCGACGTCGAGGAGGTCCCCGGTGTCTGGAACGACCGCATGGACGACTACCTCGGGGTTCGCCCGGAGACCGACAGCGAGGGCTGCCTGCAGGACATCCACTGGACGAGCGGTTTCGCGGGCTTCCAGAGTTACACCGTCGGGAGCGTCCTCGCCGCCCAGCTCGACGCCGCGATGCGCGAGGACATAGACGAAGACGTCGACGAACTGATCCGGGAGGGCGAGTTCGACCCCCTCCTGGCGTGGATGAACGAACACGTTCACCGGCACGGCCAGCGCTACCCGACCGACGAACTGATCGAACGTGCGACCGGCGAACCGCTCACCGCCGAGTACTTTATCGACTACGCCCGCGAGAAGTTCGGCGAACTGTACGGAGTCTGACCGCGAGAGAGCGGTCCGTCTCGGCCCCGACTACGGGTAGAGATCCGTCTCGACACCGAGGGAGTACCCCGAGAGCGCGCCGTTTTCGAGCGACCAGAGGAGGTCCACCACCCGGTCGATCACGTCCCAGACGGGCCAGCCGTAGTCCTCGTGCAGACGGGCCAGGTCCTTGCCGGCCCCCTCGAGACTCTCGGCCATGCCACGGGCGGCGTTCTCGTTAGCGCTCGTGATCCACCCGGCGTTCGCGAAGTTCGTCCGCTCGTCGTCGAACTCACGCAGGTGCGCCTCGACGGACTCCGCCACCTGCTGTGCCTCCTGGGAAACGTCGGCGTCGTCGATGGTGTAGATCTGCTCGTCGAGGTCGTCGAATTCGAAGCCGATCAGTCGTTTATCTCTGCCCTCGGCCTTGTGCCACTCGTGGACGAGTCGGGTCGTCTCCGTCCGTAGTTCGAGGAAGTCGTCGATGACCTCGGAGACGGCGGCCTCGACGTTGTCGAGCGACGCGTAGTCCTGTTCGTCCTGCAGGCTGACGACGAGTTCTGCGAGCGACCGGCCGGTGTGTTTCGCCGCCGCGACCGACGCCATCTTCTTCGCGGCACCCTCGAAGGCGTCTTTGAAGCGGTTCGCGGCGTCTTTCACTGTCTTGGGGGATTTCGCCACGATCACCTGGGCGACGTTCGCGACGTTGGGCGCGTACTTCTCGACGGTCTCTGTGACCGACTCGGCGACGTTCACGTCGACGAATCCGAGCAAGTAGTCCAGTAACACGTCGTTCACCAGCGTGGTGAACGCGCCTTTCAGTCCCTCCCAGAGGACCGTGGGGACGTGGGCGAGCGCCTTACCCTGAGCCCGGTGGTCGTACTTGGCCATCGCCGCGTACTTCGGGAGGTCGCTCTGCTGGACGCGCTTTCGCTTCCACTCGGCGAGGTCCCGTCTGGCGTCTTTCATCGCCTCGGCGGCCGCCTCGGCGAACCCGATGGCGACTTTCCGCGTGGCGACGAGCACTGCGCCGATCGGGACCCGCGATCCGACCTTCTTCGCGGCGGCGTTTCCCAGGTCCGTGACCGCATCGTCGAAGAGGTTCGTCAGCGTGCTCTCGGCGAGTTTCTCTGCCGTCCCCGCATCCTCGTCTTCCGACCCCAGCGTCTGTATCCGGTCGCCCGGGTCGTCCTGGCGCTGGACCATCTCGGGGCCGGCCCGACCTTGCTGGACGACGTGTGTGAGTTCGTGGGCCAGGAGTCGCTTGCCCGCTCGGCTCTTCGGGTCGTACTCGCCCCGCCGGAAGGCCACGTCCGCGCCGACGGTGAACGCTCTGGCGTCTATCGACCGCGCGATCCTGTCCGCGTTCGGCCCGGTGTGGACCCGGACGTCGCCGAAGTCGTGCCCCAGTGTCCCCTCGAACTCCGTGCGGACCCCCCGGGGGAGGGGTTGCCCGCCGCCCCGGAGGGACGCGATCTCCCCGTCCAGTCCCCCGTCAGCGGCCCCGTCACTGTCCTGTCGGCGGCCGACCGAGACCGGCCGGCGCGCGACCGGCCGAACCGCCGGCGTCGGTGCCGTCTCGACACGCTCCTCACCCGTCGATCCACCGGTGTCCCTGTGAGTCGGCGCGCCGCCTCCATCGATGGTCGACCCGCTACCGTGGGTGGTCGACGCGTCGCCGTTCGTCACAGCCTCAGCCACCCGTTCGGCCTCTCGCTCGGCGTCGTCGGTCGGATTCGACACCGCCAGTCTGGGCTGGACGACGCCCTCCTCCACGAGCCGTTGTACTGACTGGTTGCCGGCCGCCCGGTGGAGCGCGTCGAGGCGACGCGAGGTCCCGCTCGACGACGAGTCGCGACTGCCCCCACCGCCACGGTCCCTCCGCTTCGATCCCGACCGGTCGTCGTTGTCGGTGCTGGATTCTCTCATGCAGGACGGTCTGTTCGTCACGATTTTCTGGACTGTCTGTATTAAACGTATCTCCGTTCGTGCGAAGGTGCCTCTGTACCCAGCCGAAAACAGTTGTGTGCGCTGACGATACTCGGCAGGCAATGGCGTCTTCCACGCCTCACGACGAACGATACTCGTCGGCGTCCTCGCCTGCCTCCTGGTCGGTGGCCTCCTGGTCGGTGGCCTGCTGTCGGTCCTGCTCGCCCGGGGACGCGCGGTCAGCGCGGAGAGAGCGTACTTCACCGACAGGCTCTCCGATGCTTCGTGTCTCACCGATTGGGGCGTCAACGAGGGAGTCGGCCCGGAACAGAGCGTCCGTGACCGGCGTCACCCTCGGTGGACTCCGCGTCCCGGTCACCGTCCCGTACGCGTACTCGATGCCCCACGAGAACGAGACGCTCCACGCCGACGCGGGCTCGAACGCGGTCTACGAGGTGGGACTCACGAACGCCCGTCGCACCAGCGGGACCGACGTCTCGCCGTGTTGAACTCCCCGGATCGTACCCCGCTCAGGCTCCGAGCGACTCCGCGATCTCCGCGATCCGCTCCGGATCCGCCTCGACAGTCCCGCCGTGGAAGCAGTGGACCGTCTCGACGTCGAGCGTCGCGAGCACGCCTACTGACTCGGCCGCTTCGGCCATGTCGAGCGTGAAGTGCTCGCTCGGGCCCTGGAGCCCGTCCTCGTCGGCGGTCAGCGCGTCCGCAGCGACCAGGAGTTCCGCGTCGGGGAAGTACAGCGAGACGTGACCGGGGGCGTGTCCCGGCGTGAACACGACGCGCATCGGCCCCGCGTTCGTCCGGAAGGTCTCGCCGTCCACGAGTTCGACGTCGACGGGAACGGGCGGATAGCGGTCGTCGCCCTCGCCCTTGATCGGGTCCTCGCGGCCGTCGACGTAACGCGCACAGGTCTCGTGAGCGAAGACGACGGCGTCAGTCGCTTCGACGACGGTCGCGAGCGAGCCCGCGTGGTCGCCGTCCTGGTGAGTCAGGACGACCGCCCAGACGTCGCTCCAGTCGAACCCGGCCGCGTCGAGTTCCGCGGCGAGCGCGTCGGCCTGGCCGGGCAGGCCCACGTCCAGGAGGGCGAGCCCGCGCTCGGTCTCGACGGCCGCCGGATGGAACGCTCGCTCGCCCTCGTCGGTCTCGATGGTCTGTGTCAGCGCGTACACCGAATCGGTCAGTTCCTGCATACCGGTGGGTCGGACTCCAGGGGAATGAGCGTGTGGGGGGACCGAGTGTGATATCGAACCACCCACGTGAGGGTGAGTTGTCTGCGCATCTCGTCGATCACATCGGACAGACCGAAACCGCTACGTGACAGTCGTCTGTATCGACGATCGATGGGACTCGCGACGGACCAGGAGACCCTCCTCGCCGTCGCCCTCGTGCTCCTCGGTGGCGCCGTCGTCTGTTATCTGGGCTACCGGATCCGGTATCGGGGCGACGTGGTCCTGATCGCGGGGTACGACTCGGAGCGCGTGACCGACGACGAGGGACTGGCCGCCCTCGTCGGCGGCGTCGTGGTCGCACTGGGACTCGTCCACGTCGTCTTCGGCCTCGCGCTCCTGGCTGTCCCGCCGACCCTCGAATTCTGGCTGGCGTACGTGGCCGCGATGGCCGTCGGACTCGGCGTCGTACAGGTCCGGGGCCGTCGATACACCGGGTGACCGTCTGGACTGGAGGCCGACGGCCGTGCCACCCACTCACTCGGTGTGAGAACCGCTGACTCGGAAGGACTGGCCTTAAGTCGGGGCCACCGGAACGGGAGTGTATGGACGACCGCACCTACACCGCGGACGCAGAGCCGGGCGAGACCGTCACGGTCGCCGGCTGGGTCCACGAGATCCGGGATCTGGGCGGCATCGCCTTCCTGATCGTCCGGGACACCACCGGCAAGATCCAGGTCAAGTTCGAGAAAGACGAGATGGACGACGAACTGGTGGAGACGGGACTCGGCGTCCACCGCGAGTCCGTCGTCTCGGTCACCGGCGCCGTCGAGGAGGAAGACCGCGCCCCGACCGGCGTCGAGATCGTCCCCGACTCGCTCGACGTCGTCGCCGAGGCCGACCCCGAACTCCCGCTGGACCCCTCCGGGAAAGTCGACGCCGAACTCCCGACGCGGCTGGACAACCGCACGCTGGACCTGCGCAAACCCGAGGTCAAGGCCATCTTCGAGATCCGCGGCGAGGTCCTGCGGTCGGCCCGCGAGCAGTTCCGCGCGCTCGACTGTACCGAGATCAACACCCCCAAGATCGTCGCCACCGGCACCGAGGGCGGGACGGAACTGTTCCCGATCACCTACTTCGGGCGCGAGGCGTTCATGAACCAGAGCCCCCAGCTGTTCAAGCAGCTGATGGTCGGCTCCGGGCTCGAACGGGTCTTCGAGATCGGCCCGATCTTCCGCGCCGAGGAGCACAACACGCCCCGGCACCTCAACGAGGCCACGTCGATCGACTTCGAGTCGGCCTTTTACGACCACACCGAGGCGATGGACGCCTGCGAGTCGGTCGTCCGGGCGGCCTACGAGGGCGTCGCCGAGAACTGCGCCGAGCAACTCGAGACGCTCGGGCTCGCCGAAACCTTCGAGGTTCCAGAGGAAGGATTCCCGCGACTCAGCTACGAGGAGGCCATCGAGCGGGTCAACGCGACGGGCGAACTCGACGAACAGCTCGTCTGGGGCGACGACCTCTCGACGGAGGCCGAGCACGCACTGGGCGAGGACGTCGGTCAGCACTACTTCGTCACCGACTGGCCCAGCGAGATCAAGCCCTTCTACATCAAGGACCACGACGACGACCCGCAGCTCTCGACGGGCTTCGACATGATGCACCCGTCGATGGAACTGGTCTCGGGCGGCCAGCGTGAACACCGCTACGACCGCCTCGTCGAGGGGTTCGAACAGCAGGGACTCGACCCCGACCAGTTCGAGTACTACACCAAGATGTTCAAGTACGGCATGCCCCCCCACGCCGGCTGGGGGCTGGGCGGCGAACGGCTCGTCATGACGATGCTCGGACTGGAGAACATCCGCGAGGCCGTCATCTTCCCGCGCGACCGTCAGCGGCTGTCGCCGTAGACTGCGGCGTCTCTGACCGAGACATCGGAAACCAGCGACTCCGTTTCTGTCTCTCTGAACTCCCGAACTGCGTACGTCTCGGGATCAGAACGGGAACTGGTCGCGCAGCCAGTCGACGAAGGAGTCCTCGTCGCCGGGGTCGACCGGGCCGACGACGCCGTCCTCGGGGAGGATGACCGTCCGCTCGCCGTCGTCGGTGACCTCGATGAGGCTGTCCTCTTTGAGTTCGGCGAGCGCGCTCTCCAGTGTATCGATGTCGACCTCGACCTGCGAGCGGAGTTCGAAGACGGTCATCCCCTCCTCGTGGCGGTCGGCCAGTGCGTCCAGAACCGCCACCTCGGTGTCGTCGCGGTCCCGGAACTCCGGCTTCGCCCGCATATCCGGCCGTTCGACCCCGTGGGTCTTGTCTTTATCCCTCGGGTTCGAACCGACCGGTTCGTCTGGATACGTGCCGACAGGCTGTCACTCGGCTGTTCGCGGTGGTCGTTTTCACCGAACGCCGAACTGTGGCGGCTGTCCAGTGCAGTTACCGCTGGCTTCGCTCGCGTCAGGCGGTCGGTGCCGGCCACGTTCGACCGGTGAAACTGCCACGATATCGGGCGACTGGGGCGCTGAGACCGGCCCGTCACTCGAAACACGAGCGACGTGGCCGGCGGGCGACCCGTAGCGTTTAGGTCCGCCCCCCGCCTGCGTGTTCCCGTGCACGTCGGTCGGATCTACGAGGAGTTCCCCGCCCCCGAGTACCGCGGCAACCAGGAGCAGGCGCTCGCTGACATCCAGGACGCCTTCGACGCGGGCAACGACGTCGTCCTCGTGCGCGCCCCGACCGGCAGCGGCAAGTCGCTGCTCGCCCGCGCCATCGCCGGCTGTGCGCGGCGCCCCGGTGAGGCGGAAGCCGGCCAGGTGACGGGCGCCTACTACACGACACCGCAGGTCTCCCAGCTCGACGACGTCGCCGGCGACGACCTCCTCTCGGATCTCGCCGTCATTCGCGGGAAGAACAACTACGACTGCATCCTCCCCGGCGAGACAGACACCCCCGTCAACCAGGCCCCCTGCGCCCGCGAACGGGGGTTCGACTGTCAGGTGCAACACCGGTGTCCCTACTTCTCCGACCGGGCCATCGCCTCGAACGGCCCCGTCGCCGCGATGACGCTCGCGTACTTCATGCAGACGGCCGGCAGCGACGTCTTCGGCCAGCGGGACGTCCTCGTCGTCGACGAGGCCCACGGGCTGGGCAACTGGGCCGAGATGTACGCCACCATCGACCTCGGGCCCGATACCGTCCCCATCTGGGACGCGGTCGAACCGCCCGAGATCGAGGGGCTGGACGACGCCGCCCGCTACGCCGACGAACTCGACACGATGGCCGACCGCCGACTCGCCGAGATACGGTCACAGGTCGAACTCGACCCCGAGGAGGTCGCCGAACGCGACGCGCTCGTCACACTCCAGGGGGACCTGTCGTGGTTCGTCGAGGACTACCGCGACACGGAGAGCGCCACCACCTGGGTCGTCGACCAGCCCGACGGCGCGGGATCGCGCGTGACGATCAAGCCGATGGCTCCCGAGAAGTACCTCAAACACACCGTCTGGGACCGCGCCGAGCGGTTCGCACTCCTCTCGGCGACGATCCTCAACAAGGACGCCTTCTGTGCGAACGTCGGTCTCTCGCCCGACCGCGTCGCCCTCGTCGAGGTGCCCCACACGTTTCCCGTCGAGAACCGCCCGCTCTACGACGTCACGCAGGGCAAGATGACCTACGAGGCCCGCGACCGGACGACCCCGAAGCTGGCCGAGACCCTGGTTCGACTGATGGCTCGCCACCCCGACGAGAAGGGACTCGTCCACTGTCACTCGTATGCGATCCAGGAGCAACTCGAAGAACTCCTCCGGGAACACGGCGTCGCCGAGCGGGTCCGCGCCCACAGCAAGGACGACCGCGACCCGCAACTGTCGACGTGGAAGCGCGTCGGCGACCCCGAAGTGTTCCTCTCGGTGAAGATGGAGGAGGCGCTGGACCTCCAAGGGGACCTCTGTCGGTGGCAACTGCTCTGCAAGGCACCGTACCCGAACACCCGCGACTCGCGCGTCGCCGCCCGCCTCGAAGACGACCAGTGGGGCTGGTACTACCGGACCGCCCTGCGCACCGTCATCCAGGCCTGCGGGCGCGTCGTCCGGGCGCCCGACGACCACGGTGCGACGTATCTGGGCGACTCCTCCCTGCTCGACCTGTTCGAGCGGGCCCGTCACGATATGCCCGACTGGTTCGCCGAGCAGGTCGACCGGATGGACAGTCCGAACCTGCCGGCGGCCGACCCAGCCGCGGCGACCGCGGGGATCGACGGCGGGCGCGGGTCTCGGTCGGGTAGTGGGTCGGATCGGCGTTCGAATCGTGGGTCGGGTCGGGATAGGGGCGCAGACTCGGACGACGCCTCCGGGTCGGGTACCACCGCGTCGGGAGCGGACGGCGACGGATCCGGCGACGGGTCGGGGGGTCGACGCCGCTCGCGCTCGCGACGGTCACGCCGTTCGGGGTCGAACTCTAACCCGATCGCCGACGTCTGGGACACCGAGTAGCGGTCGTGACTCGCCGGGACACGAAATCGTCCGGGCGGGGTCGTCGTGGCCGCGGTAGCCGTTGTTCGGACGGAGACTCGCGCCACGATGCGACCCCCTCGTGGGACGGCCTGTTTCCTCCCCCTCGTCGAACAGCACCGGGCGCTGGGTGTCGGTCTCGGGGTCGGTTACCTGCTCGCCTCCGGCGTTCGGTTCCCGTCCGCTGGTCCGGACGGCGGGTCGACAGCACGGTCGAGTCGCCACCCGAGCGCGAGCCCCGGGACTCCCAGCACCACGAGCGGTATCAGGAGGTACAGCGCCGAGAGGGCCTCTCCGAGCAGGAGGACGCCGACCGAGAAACAGAGCGTCCCGAAAGCGAGCGCACCGACGGACCGGTCGCGGCGGCCGACCGCGATCCCGGCGAGAGGCGCCACGGCGGTCGCGAGCCCGAACGACGCGAGGCCGAACCAGCTGACGAGCGAGAGGCGGGGGGCCGCGAGGGCGTTCACGCCGAGTATCGCGACGGTCGCACCGACGGGTATCGCGAGCGTCGCCACCCCTGGCGACTGTCGGCGGGCTCGGAGAGAGGCGCCGAAGCCGACCAGGGCGCCGCCGACCGCGAGCACGATGCTGTGGACAGTGCCGTCGACCAGCGAGTGCCCGTCCGCCGAGGTCGTCCTGATCAGGTAGGTCCCGCTCCCTCGCCGGACCGCGTGTTCGCCCCGAAGCGCGGTCACCGCGGTGTAGTCCTCGTAGGTCGATAGAGAGGCGTAGCCGTCTTCGAGCGCGTCGTCGACGGCCGCCTGCGCCGACGGCGGGAGGTCCCCGTAGGCCACGTCGGCAGGTCCCGGGTCTTCGATACCGTCGACGTGCGTGACGACCATCGGCCGGTCGCCGAACGGGGTGAGCGCGACCCCGGCGACGGCGACGAGCACGAGGCCGGCCACGGCGCACGCGACGGCCGCTGTCCGGGGGTCCATAGCGGAACGTGACTGACGAATTATAAGTGTCTTGTGTCGCTGAACGTCGAGGCGGTCGTTCGAGCTGTTCTCTCACCCGTCAGCACTAGCATACCGCGGCCGGAGGCCGCGATTTCACGAGCCGAACGAAGTGAGCGCTCGCTCTTTTGGTCCAGCTTTTTTGCCTGCGTGGTGCCCGCAGCGCGCCCGGAGAGTGCGCGAGGACACCCGAAGGGAAAAGGGTGGTTCAGAAGAACTTGAACAGGTCGTCCCGTTCCTGTTCGTGGAGGTGGTGTCGAACGGCCTCGTTCAGGGCGCTGATAGTACCGCGCTTGGCGCTGATGGGCGCGATGGTCTCCTGCCACTGTTGCCAGGGCGGCACGAGACCGAGTCGGTCACAGATGTCGTCGAGGCGGGCGTCGCGGTCGTCGACCTTGTCCATCTTGTTGACGGCGACCACGGTCGGGATGCCGACGTCACGCAGAAAGTGGAACATCTCGACATCGTAGGGGATCTCGTCGGGGCCCGAGTGACGGTCGATGATGTCGACCGCGGCCTTGCCGTCGACGACGAGGACGCCCACCAGGATGTGGTCGGCGTTGTCCTCGAGATAGCGGACGATGTCGGTCTTGGTCTGTTCGCGGACCTCCTCGGGGACGCTCTCCATGAATCCGAATCCCGGCAGGTCCGTGATGACGAAGTCGTCGCCGGCCCAGTCGAAGTGGTTGGGGTCGCGCGTGACGCCCGGGCGTCGGCCGGTGTCGAAGGTGTGACCGGTCAACTCGCGCATCAGCGTCGACTTGCCGACGTTGGAGCGGCCGACGAGCACCACCTCGCCCTCCCGGTCCGGACGCGTGTCGAACATATCCGCCGTACTCCGCCGACGCCGAAAAGCCTCGCGGGTCGCGCGTGAGGACCGGCCCCCGTCCGCGGACCTGGTCGGGCACAGCCAACAACTACAAACCGTACTGGCCCTCACGTCCGGGCACATGCGCCGCCGCGAGTACCTCCGCTCCGCGGTCAGTGCCGCAGGGCTGGCGGGCCTGGCGACGACGACCCCGCCCGCGCTCGGCGCAGACGACGCATCGCCCTCCTCCACAGGCCCTCCCCCGTCGACCCGGTCGAGCAGCGTGACGACCACCGCGGGCGACGACGAGTTCGCACCGCTCGGGACGGTCGACCTCGACAGCCGCCGGGTCGCCGAAGGCGTGACGACGCCCGACGGCCGTTACGCGTTCGTCGCGACGTTCACCGGCTTTCGCGTGGTCGACCTCGCAGACCCCACGGACCCCACCGTCGTCGCCGGCCGCGACGGGATCCTCCCGGAGAGGGGCCCGATGGAGAACATCAAGGACGTCAAGTACAACCGCGGCCGGCTCCTGGTCGCCGCCGACATCAACGCCTCCTTCAGGGGCATCGCCCTGTTCGACGTGTCCGACCCGACGGACCCCCGTCTTCTCGGGGGATACCCCACCTCCTACCCGATCCACAACTGCGACCTCCACGGTGACTACGCCTACCTGACGACCGGCAGCGAACTCGACGTCGTCGACGTCGGCGGCGACCCGGAGACTGTCGCCCGCTGGTCGGTCGTCGACTACGACGAGGGCTACGCGGACGTCTCGATGGGGTTTCGAAACCTCCACGACGTGTACGTCCAGGGTGACTACGCCTACCTGGCCTACTGGGACGCCGGCGCGTGGATACTGGACGTCTCGGACCCGACGGACCCGACCTACGTCGGCCACGGCGCAGACCACTCGCTCGAGGAACTCGTCGCGGCGTCCGAGGCACAGGACCTGGCGTTTCGCTACGAACCGCCGGGTAACGCCCACTACGTCCAGCCCAGCGACGACGGCACGCTGCTGGCGGTCGGCGTGGAATCGTGGAACGTCCAGCGAAACGACGACCAGGCCGACGACCCCGGCGGCCCCGGCGGGATCACGCTCTGGGACACGGCGGACCCGGGCGCGCCCGAGCGACTCACCACGATCGACCCGCCGCCGGTCCCCGAGGGCGAACCCGCCACCTACAGCGGCTACTGGACCACCGCGCACAACTTCGACGTCGTCGGCGACTACCTCTACTCGTCGTGGTACCAGGGCGGCGTGAAGGTCCACGACGTCTCCGACCCGGAAAACCCCGAAGAACTCGCCCACTGGCGTGACGGCGACGTGACGCAGTTCTGGACCGCACAGGTGGCCGTCCCCGGCGAGTACTTCGTCGCGACGAACTACACGAACCCCTCCGGCGGGTCCGAGGGCGTCGGCCTCTACGTCTTCCCCGACCCGACGGACAACCCGGCGACGATAACGCCGTCCGGCCCGCCCGTCGGGTCGCCGATGCCGACCGGGACCAGCACACCCTCGCCGACCGACACGTCGACTCCGACGCCCCGACCGACAGCGACCCCGTCCGCGACGTCCACCCCGACCGGCGAGCCCACGCCCGCGCCCTCTGGCACACCGCCTGCCGGGACCGGCACACCGACCGCGACGCCCGGGCCGACGGGGGCGCCCGACGAGCAGAGCCCGACCGAGTCACCGCCCGGAGCGACCGTCGCCGAGGGCCCCGGGTTCGGTCCGCTCGCGGCGCTCACCGCACTGGGCGTCGGGACGTGGCGTGCCGTCCGCGGGAGCGACGACGGGGAGTGACCCGTGAACCGACGCCAGTTCCTCCGGGCAGCCGCGCTCGCTCCCCCGTCGGCCACCGCCGCCCGCGTCGTCTCGGGACGAGACGCCGACACGCCCGATCCCTCGACGCCGACCCCTGCTTCGACCCCGACACCCGCTCCGACACGAACGCCCGCTCCGACGCCGACACCCACACCCACGGAGGCCGTGGCGACACCGACGTCTGCCTGGGAACCGCGCGGACGGCTGGCAGTCCCGGGCGCGAGCGAGACGGTCCTCACACCTGACGGTGAGACGGCGTTCGTCGCCACCGTCGACGGTTTCGCCGCGATCGACCTCTCGGACCCCGCACAGCCGACGCTGCTCACCAGGGAGACGGAGATCTCGCCGCTCCGGGACGGCGGAGTCATGGGCGGTATCTACGACGTGAAATACGACGACGGTCGGCTGCTGGTCGCCGGACCGGCCGGCTACGAGCCCGACGTGTTCCACGGCCTCGCGCTGTTCGACGTCACCGACCCGGCCAGCCCCGTCCCGATCGGGGGCTACCGGACGGCGTTCCCCGTCCACAACTGCTATCTCGACGGCCGCCACGCCTACCTGACCAGAAACGACGGCGAGACGAACCCGCTCGTCGTCGTCGACGTCGTGAACGGTCGCGAGGCCGCCCGCTGGTCTGTCGTCGACCACGACGAACGCTGGCACGACGTCGACGTCAGCATGCGCGTGATCCACGACGTCTGGGTCCAGGGTGACTACGCCTACCTGGCCTACTGGGACGCCGGCACGTGGATACTGGACGTCTCGGACCCGACCGACCCGTCGTACGTGGCCGACATCCGCGAGCGCTCGGTCGAGCGGCTGGCGGGGTTCACGGGGGTGAGGGTCTTCCGCGAGACCAACGAGCCACCCGGCAACGACCACTACGTCGCCACCGACGCCGCCGGCGACCTGCTCGCCGTGGGCACGGAGTCGTGGAACTCCAACTTCGGCAAGGAGGGGACGACGCCCGGACCGGACGATCCTGGTGGCCCCGGCGGGATCGCTCTCTACGACGTCACCGACCCCACAGACCCGGTCCACCGGGCGACCGTCGACCCGCCGCCGACCGCCGACCCCAACGTCAACGGCGTCCGCACGACCGCCCACAACTTCGACCTCGCGGACGGTCGCCTCTACTCGTCGTGGTACCGGGGCGGCGTGAAGGTCCACGACGTCGCCGACCCCGCCGATCCCGAGGAACTGCGCCACTTCCGGCGCTCGTCGACGACGAGCTTCTGGACGGCACAGTTTGCCGCTCCGAGCGAAACGGTCGTCGCCACGAGCTACCGCAACCCCGCCGACCTCGACGATTCGGGCGTCGTCTACACCTTCCCTGATGCCCCACGAGAGACGCCGACCCGGACGCCCACGCCGACAGCGACGGACACGCCGACTCCCACGTCCACGCCGACCACGACGGACACGCCGTCACCGGCCGCCTCGTCGTCACCGACAGTCTCGCCGGGTCTCTCGCCGGAAGCGACACCCTCGCGACCCGGGTCGACGGACGGTGGGGGGACGACCGGCGCCGAAACGTCCGCCGACGGTCCCGGATTCGGCCCGTTCGCGGCGCTCGCAGCACTCGGACTCGGGACGTGGCGGCTGGTCAGCGGCGACGGACTCCGCGGAACACGGTCGGGCGCCACAGCGGACAGAAGCGAGGACGGGGACTAGAGCGCGTTCTCGACGGCCGACGCCACGTCGCGGGCCCGCGCTGCGAGTTCGGGACGGAGGTAGCCGGCCGCCTCGGCGGCGTCGAGTTCGTCGTCGTCGACGCGTTCGACCGTCCCGTCGGCGTGTTTCACGACGTCGACGTGCAGATCGACGTAGCGGGCCGCGTCGGGGAACACCTCGACCGGCGTGCAGATATTGACGTAGGTGCCCCGTTTCTCGCCGTCGTCGCCGCGGTAGACGGTGGGGTACCACCACTTCCCCTCGGTGAACTTCGTGACCGCGACGTCGCCCGCCTGCTGGTCGACGCCGAGCGCGTCGTAGGTGCCCCGCCCGGACATCTCGCGTTCGACCACGACCGTGCCGTCGCGATCGCGCCGCGTCACCTCGCCCCGCCCCAGCGAGAACGAGCGCCCGTCGGGCTTGCCGTGTTCGATCCCCAGCGAGTCGCCTTCCCGGGGACCGAACTGGCGTGTCGTGGCGTCGAACGGGAAGTCCGACGCGTCGTCGGTCACGCCCGGACAGACCGCCTCGACGAAGTCGACCGCCGCGCTCGCGCGCTCGGTGCCGGCTTTCACGCGGTGGTGGCCGGCCATCGTCGCCGTCACCGCCCGTCGCTGGTCGTCGAGTCCGAAGCGGGTCTCGCGGCCGAACCTGAGCCACGCCGTGGTCTCGCCCGGCCAGTAACAGTCCGGCGCGGCGTCGGCCGGTGCCGTCGCGTCGGTGAAGGCGTCGTCGACGCTCGCCGCCCGGTCGGCCCCCGTCTCGAGTGCGTCGCCCAGCGCGTCGAGGTCCGCGTCGTCGGCCGCCCGGCCCCAGTCGCTCGCCCACCCGTCCGGCGGGTCGGTCGGGAGCAGGTCGGCCAGTTCCGGCCCGCCGCCCACGTCGCTCCCGCCGCCCCTGACCAGCGCCAGGAGGGGACGCTCGACGCGGACGGTCGTATCGAGCACCGGCCGACCGCCGGTCCAGGGAGCGCTCGCTTCCGACACCTGGACGCGCAACCGTTCGCCCTCCGTGACGTGACTCGCGGTCGCCGAGTACGGCAGGAACCCCTCCGGGTCGCGGTTCGCGACGGGCAGGGCTTCCCGATTCTCGGTACCGTCCGTTCCCTCGTCGGGCTCCGACCCGCTCCCGGTCGCGTCCGTCAGTTCGACCACGGCACCGCTCCCGAGCGTCTCGGTGACCTCGCCGGCGTAGACCGCGCCACGGGGCGTCGGGTCACGCCAGGCGAGGGCGTCCCGACCCACCGAGAGCGCCCGGTCGACGACCGTCCGGACGGCGGCGGGCGACCCGACGACGCCGACGCCCTGTCGATCGTCGGTGGTCCAGACCGACGCGTCGGCGGGCTCTGGCGGGAGCGCCGCGTCGAACCGCTCGCGGATCGGGGGCGATGCCTGCACGACTGCGGTCTCGCCGCCGTCTTCGAGCAGGTGGGTCAGCGCCGTCGTGTAGATCCCCCGGACGCGGACTCGCACGCGGCCGGAGTCGCCACTCGCATCGCTGCTCACACCCCGGTCGTCCCCGTCACTCATAGCGCGTCCCGGTCGGCGGCGAAGCGGACCCGGTCGTCGACGGTCGGGCCCAGCGACAGTTCGACGACGTCCTCGCCCAGGACGCGCCCGCCCTCGACCGGGACCCCCCACGAGTCGAAGCGGAGATAGCCCCGGATGTCGTCGGCGTGGGTGAACAGATCGAGGTACTCGACGGCGTGTTCGACGGTCCCGGAACTGCTGTGGGCCATGTCCATGTCGGAGAATATCGTCTCGCGACCCTCGAAGAACGACTCGATGCGATCGGCGTCGGCCTCGGTCGCCGCGACGACCGCCCGGGAGGCGTCCTGTATCTCCTCGGTCGAGAGGCCGGCGTCCCGGAGCGCGGTCTGCTCGCGCTGGGTGAAGTGCATGGGCGGGGTTCGCGGGCGTCGCTTGAAAACGTCGCGGTCGGCGCCGTGCGAGCAGCCGGGTACCGCGAACGAGTCGGTCCGCTGTGGCGGTCGGTGGCGGTCACTCGTCGCAGTCGAGCGTCGGTGGCGACTCCTCGGTGTCGTGGAACGTCTCGTGTTCGTCTTCCAGTTCCTCCACCAGGTCGTCGAACGCGTCGTCGACGTCCCGTTCGAGCGTTCTCCCGAGCGCTTCTCCCGCGTCCGTACAGAGTTGCTGTCCGTCCTCCCGCGCTCCGGTTTCGGTCGCCGATTCGTCCCCGAACTCCCGTTCGAGGCTCTCCTCGGCCCGTTCCCGCCACGCCTCGACGATCTCGACGTGTCGCCGCTCGTGGGCCCGCAACCCCTCGACGTAGGCGTCCCAGCGTCGCTGTTCGCTCTCGGTCGCGTCGTCGTATCCGGTCCACTCCGGCATCACGACCGTGCGCTGGGTCACGTTGACGACCAGTTCACTCACCGTCGCCGTACACTCGCAGCCATCACCGGTACAGCCACCTCGCTGTTCGGACTCGAAGTCCCAGTCGCGTTTGTAGTCCGTCGTGCCGGCCTTGCCCTCCGGACCGGCCGCTTTCATGTTCTCCCACAGCCCGTCACAGAGGTCGCCGGTCACGTCGTAGGACTCCTCGCTCCAGCCCTCCGGTGGCCACGGCTCGCTGGACCCCGTGTCGCTCGCGTCGCCGTCCGAGGAGTCGCCGTTCTCCTGGCGCTGGATCCGTCCGCGACCGCCGGCGCCCGTCTGCTGGACGACGTGTGTCAACTCGTGGGCGAGCAGCCGTTTGCCCGCCGTGGTCCCCGGGTCGTAGTTCCCCTTCGCGAAGGCGACGTCCGTCCCGACGGTGAACGCCTCGGCGTCGATCGACCGCGCCGCCGTATCTGCTGCGGGGCCGGTGTGGACCCGCACGTCGGAGAAGTCGGCACCGAACCGTGACTCGAAGAACGACCGCGGCGTCTCCGGCAGGGGGCGCCCGCCGCCCGCGAACGCCTGCCGGACCGCTTTTTCGGCGTCCCCCGTTCCAGTTCCAGTTCCCTCTCCCGCCATCCGGGTGACCGTGACCGTCCGCTGGCGGTCGGGAACACGCGCCACCGATCGCCCTGCCGCCCCGGCCGTTTCGCGCTCCCCGTCGCCGTCACCGTCCCCGTTCCCGTCACTGTCGCTCCCCTCGTCGTCGGTCGAGTGCGCCGCGGGTTCGGCGTCGAGGATTCGCCGTGCGACCCGTTCGGCCTCACGTTCGGCGTCGTCGTCGGGACGGCCGGTTTCGAGGCGCGCCTGCAGGTCGCCACGCTCGTAGCGTTCCTGGACCGCCTGGTTCCCCACGGACTGCTGGAGTCGGCGGGCACCCGCGCGAGCGGCCGATGTGGTCTCGCACTCGTCGTGCCGGCAGGTGGTCGACCCGGCACCAGCGTCGCGGTCGCGGTCCTGTGAAACGCGGTTCATCGAGTGGAAACCCGTCGTCGGTCGACCGTCCACACTCGCGGCCGACATATACCGTTTTCCCGAGCCACGCGTCCACCGGGTGCTCCCGAAGTCACGACTATCCGGGAGCGTGGTCGGACGAGGCCGGCACTGTCGGGGCGTCGAGCCCGGATCAGATCCCGACTGCGCGGAGGACGAGGACGAGGAAACCGAAGAAAGCGCCGAAGGCGATGACCGTTCGCGGGTCGATACGGATCGCGTTGTTGTCCTCGGCGTCGAAGTATCGGACGAGGCCGGCACTGGACATCAGTCCGCCGCCGTCGTTGCTGCTCATGTACGCTGGTGCGCGCGCCGTCCGCGTAAGCCTTTCGCCATCGACCTTTCGCCATCGACCGCCCGATATCGAGAGAGCGATTCGGGCTGTATCACCCGTCTCGGTCGGTAACGCGCGGAAATTCGACGACGGGACCACACAGTCCGAGCCCGTAGTGAAAACGCTTATCGGGGCCAGTCCACTACGATGGACACGCATGACTGTCACCCTCAAGGACTTCTACGCGGACTGGTGTGGGCCGTGCAAGACCCAGGACCCGATCCTCGAGGACCTCTCGGAGGAGTGGACCGACGTCGAGTTCGAGAAGGTCAACGTCGACGAACAGCAGGACGTCGCCAACGAGTACCAGGTGCGCTCGCTTCCCACACTGGTCATCGAGAACGACGACGGCATCGTCGAGCGGTTCGTCGGCGTCACACAGGCCGAGGACATCGAGGCGGCCTTCGAGAAAGCCGGCGCGTAGCGGTCCTCCGGTCCTTCTGCGGTCCACAGTCGCCCTCGACAGCGGCGCAACTGTTTTCGCGCTCTCGTGTCTCCCTCGGGACGTGCAGACCGTCCGCTCGGCCGACGGCGTCACCATCGCCTACGAGCAGTGGGGCGAGGGTCCGCCGGTCGTCACCGTCCACGGCTCCGATACGACTCGTCGGTCCTGGCGCCCGTTCGCCGAGCACGTCGAGGGGTTTCGGGTGTGCGCGATGGACCGGCGTGGCCGGGGTGCAAGCGGCGACGACGACGGCTACACGCTCGATCGCGAAGTCGAAGACGTTCGAGCCGTCGTCGGGGACGTCAACGCGGTCACCACGGACGTCTCCGAGGGCGCGACCGACACGTCGGACCACGGGGACCACGACGGCGTCGCCCTCGTCGGGCACTCCTTCGGTGCGATCCCGGCGTTCGAGGCCGCTCGCCGGAGCGACGTGGTCTCGCGACTCGTTCTCTACGAACCGCCGGCACTCGCCGAGCGCCACCGCGCCTGGTACCACGACCTCGTCGCGACCGTCGAGCGCCGCGTTCTGGACGGCGACGTCGCCGGCGCACTCCGTCACTTCGAGCGCGAGGCGGCCGGCGTCCCCGAGGCGGTGCTGGACCGGATCGACTGGGACGCCCAGGTCGCGATGGCCGCCCAGACCTGCCGGGAGATCGCCGCCGTCGGTGCGTATCGAGCGCCGGACGAGTCGGGAATCACGGTCCCGGTACTGTGTCTCGTCGGCGAGGAGAGTCCGTCCTACCTCCACGAGACGACGCGAGCGGTCGCCGAGTCCATCCCGGACAGCCGGGTCGAGACGCTGGCGGGACAGGGCCACCTCGCGACCCTCACCGCACCCGCACAGCTCGCAGACGCCGTGAGTGTGTTTCTCGCGGAGTGACCGCGGACAGGGCTGGACGTTCCATACCGATGAACGGGCCCTGGAGCGGCTTGGTACCGACCGTACATTCAGGGACTCGCGTTACCACTCCGAGCGGCTACAGGTTCCGCAACCGTAGTCGCGCTCGTGCGATGAAAGCCCTCGGGCCGCTGGCGGTCGCTGTCTCCGAAAATCGAAGATTTTCGGGATGACGAGAGAGCCACGGTCTCTCGAACCAAGCGGGATATTCTCGCTCGGTCACCCGCACCGCTCTGCACTCGCTCGAATAGAGCCCGCGCAGGCGACCACGGGCCTTCGGCCCGCCAGTTCCGGGAGAGCAAGCTCTCCCGACGTCCCGTTCGCTACGCTCACGGGACCGGCCCTCGCCCTTTCAGTCCGCCAGGAAGAATTACGTTTCACAGGCTGTCTCGACGTGGATTGTTCGGTAGCCGACGCAACAAACACCTTCCTGGCGGACCGGAAGGGCGAGGCGGGCTCGCGGTGAGCGGAGCGAACAGAGTCGGCTCAGCGACCCCTATCTGCGCGGTGCGAGGCGCTACGGGCCTCGAAGCGAACGGCGTCCTGGCGAACGCAGTGAGCCAGGGCTCGAAAGTCGAGCGCAAGCGAGTCTTTCGGTGAAGCCGTGAGCGGGCGGTGCGGAGAGCGCGGATATGTCGCTGAGCGACCGCGAGCGCGTCGAGGGCTTCCATCTCACGATCCTGAGTGCGGTCGTGGCCATTACGACAACAGTTGAATGGTTGCACCGACTCGAATTGTCACACTCACACCCTGAATCGGACACCATCTGAGTGACGTTCCGATATCCCGCAGTACCGCTGCTCGACGTGAATCTAGGGAGCTCGACGCGGATCCTTCTCAGTCGAATCGGACCCAGACCTCGTGCAGATCCCGGTCGTGTTTCCCGAGATTGATCAGGAGGGCCGTGAGTGCCTCGACCTCGGCGGCGTTGTCGAGCCCACCCGCACGCCTGGCGCTCAACCCCTCGATCGCCTCGGCGAGGTCGGCGACCGTCGCGACGGCCGACTCGTCGTCGCCGACGACCGGCGTGTCGGCGTCGATCTCGAAGTCCAGGTCGGCCATGGGGGCGGCCGGCAGGTTGTGGAACGCGCCGACGACGGACACGCCATCGGGCGCGGCCCGGTCGGCGAGCGCGGTGACGCTACCCGCACCCGGCCGGTTGTAGTGGGCGCCGGCCTCGTCGTGTTTGATCCCGACCGCGGGCGAGACGAGCACGTCGCCCGGTTCCAGCGCGTCCGCGACCGCGTCGATCGTGTCGGTGAGATGGTAGGCAGGGACGGCACAGACCACGACGTCGCCCCGGGCAGCCGCTTCGGCGTTTCCACAGCCCACGAGGTCGCCCGAAGCGGAGGTGCCGTGGTCGGCCAGGGCTCGTTCGTAGTCGGCGACCCGCTCCCGGGCGCGTTCGGCGTCGCGCGACCCGACGACGACCGTGTGGTCGGTGTCACGCGCCCAGCGCAGTGCCAGCGCTTCCCCGATGTCCCCGGTGCCACCGAGCAGTGTGACGTTCATGCCGGTCCCACGACCGACCCGGAGATAACGCTGGCGACACCGGTTACGGCCCCCGTTCGAGAGTGCTATTCCGGACGTCGACGTCGGGATCAGTCCGCGCCGTCAGGATCAATCCGCGCCGTCAGTCGGTTCCGGCGGGTCGGTCGCGCCGTCGAGGAGTCCGGGCAGGTCGTTCACGGAGTCGAGGACGGCACTCGCACCGGCTCGCTCGAACTTCCGGCGGCCGTCCTCGCCCGTCAACCCGCCGGTGAAGACGCCGACGCCGTGATACTCGCGACCGGGGTCTGCCTCGCTCGCGTTGACGGCGGTCCGGACGTCGTCGAGCGTGTCGCCGACGAAGACGACCGACTCGGCGTCGAAGCGCTCGGCCAGTCGCACCAGCGCGTCGGGGTCTGGCTTGCCCGCTTCCCAGTCGTCCATCGTGAACCGGTGTTCGGGGGGAAGGTCCAGACCCACCCGGTCGAGGGCGATGTCGGCCTCGGCGGCCGGACGGCCGGTCAACACGCCGACGTCGTAGCTCGCCCGAAGCGCCTCCAGCGTCTCCGGTTCGACGACGACGGGCTCGTCGTGGATGTAGCCGCCGTCGACGTCGGCGTCGGGCTCCCCGCCCTCGAGTTCGCGATAGAGGTCGGGGCCGAGATACAGCTGCTGGAAGACGTCGCGCAGACGTTCCGGGTCCCACTCGCTCATGACCTGCTCGCGCTCGGCGGGCCCGAGCCTGTCGAGGACGACGGTTTCGGCGCCCGAGAGGCCGCCACCGGTCGCGGCGACGCTGTCGGTGAACGTGTCGACTGAGAGGTCGAGTCCCTCGCGAGTCGCCAGGACGTACAGTGCCGCGGCGTCGGTCAGCTCCCAGTCGTTGTTGAACCCGCCGGCGTCCTTGAACCCCTGGACGTCGGCTCGCGCGATACTGTCGCCGTAGACGTGGGCGACTGATTCGACGATGGCACGGCGGTAGGAGTCGGCGACGTCCACGAGCACGCCGTCGACGTCTAACACGACCGCGTCCGCGTTCATTACCGGCGTCGAAGCACTCGGACGGAAAACGCCTTCCGATCCGATCCGACCCGACCGTCGTCGCCGGTCGGGGTTTTTATGCCTCCCGATACGCTATGGGCTGTGTATGCACGTCGACATCGTGCCGGTGGGCGACGTCCCCGCGCGGGTCAAGCGGGAGGCGTCTGCGAGCCTGCGTGCCGTCTACGACAGTGACGTCACGATGCACGACACGCAGTCGATCCCCTCCGGCGCGTACGACCGCGGTCGCGACCAGTACAGCGCCGAATCGTTCATCAAACTCGCTACTCGGGTGGGTTCGGGCGACAAGAACATCGCTATCACCAGCGAGGACCTGTTCTACCACCGCCGCAACTACGTCTTCGGCCTGGCGTATCTCGACGGCAAGGGGTCGGTCATCTCGACACACCGGCTGAACACCTCCTCGGACGGCGGCGTCACCCGCCGCCCCGACGAGGACGTCTTCGCCGACCGCGTCCGCAAGGAGGTCATCCACGAGATCGGCCACACCCTCGGCCTCGAACACTGCGACAACAAACGCTGCGTGATGAGTTTCTCCCCCACCGTCCGCGAAGTCGACATCAAAGACGAAGCGCTCTGTGGCTCCTGCCAGCGGGAAGTACTCTGACCCGCGGTGGCACCGCCCACCACCAAGTCGGTCTGTCGGAATCCCGGCTGTTCAATTCTCTCGGTCCAGATCTCCGCCTGCCGGGGCAGGTTACCCCGAGGATACCAACACAGTTAGGCATCACTGCTATTCGTGGAGGGGGTTTACAGGTAAGTACGATGAGTCAACACGAACAGCCGGACCGGACGAGCGAGCTGGGGGAACTCTTCGTCACCGTCACGGGTGACGACACGGTCACGGAAGACCAGGTCGAGGGGGCGTCGAAAGAACCCGCCGAGGAGGACGACGACGAGGACCTCGAATCGGCGGTCGACGACGGCCTCGACGGTGCCGTCGGTGCCGACCTCGACGCCAACGCGTAGCCCTCTCAGACCCCCCGAGCGGCCGTTGCGCTCCGACAGCCTTCGACCGGCCCCGTTCGAGCGACTGCGGGAACTGAACACGACACCACTCGTTTTCCAGCACTCACCGCGGGAGTCGCTACACTGCCAGCTCGGCTACACCGACAGTTCGACCGTCTCGACGGGTGCGTCGGAAGCGCGCTCGCGGAGTCGCGAGACGCGTTCCCGGAGTTCGTCGGGCGAGTGGGCGTCCGTGCCCAGCGTCACGGGGACGTCGTGTTCGGCCAGGACCGAGAGGAACGAGGGATTCGGGTGGAACTGCCCGTACTCGCGGTCGATCCGGCCGGCGTTGATCTCGGGGACGGCAGACGCCTCGGCCAGCGCCGCGGCGACCGTGTGGTAGTGGTCCTCGGTCGCGTACCCCCGGAGCGCGGGGTTGCGCTCGATTATGTCCGGGTGGGCGACGACGTCGAACAGTTCCGACTCGACGAGCGCGACGAGGTGGTCGAAGTACTCGTCGACAGCCCCGCGTCGTTCGTCCTCGCCCAGGTCGGCGAAGTAGTCCCAGTGGACGTTGGCCTCGTCGATCTCGTGGACGCTCCCGACGGCGTACTCGAAGTCGGCCTCGTCGAGAAACGACCGGATTCGCTCCTCGTCGGCGGGGTGGTAGTCCACCTCGACGGCGTCGAACACCCGGAGGTCGTATTCTGCCGCGTACTCCTCGATGGCCGTCCGTCGCCGCTCGTAGGTCACGTCGAGGTTGAACCCGAAGCGGCGCTTGTACCGCCGGAGGTGCTCGCGTTCGGAGACGTTGCAGTGGTCCGCGAAGCCGACGCCGTCGAGTCCCGCGTCGGCGGCCGCCCGGACCATCCGGCCCATGAACACGCCGTCAGAATAGTTCGAGTGGACGTGGTAGTCGTGCACGTCTCTCCCTGTGTGGGCCGACCGGATGGGTGTTTCGTGCCCGCGAGAGTCAGTGGCATACGTCGACGGTACGTGATACTGGCACGCACCGCAGGACGTGGCGCCGACACGCGTCGACTGTCCGTGGCACGCGCCGGAACCGGCAATCAGCGAGGGGAAGCCAACACCGATTGTCGCTCCAGCCCAACTGGTTCCCGTGACTGCGTCACCACCCCCCTCGGAGTTACACTTCGCGGACGCGCCGGCCGTCGACGAGGTGCCCGGGCCCAGGTCCCGTCGCCTGCGCGAGCGCCAGCGCGCCGTCGAGAGCTCCGCCGTCCTCTACCCGACGGAGGTGCCACTCGCTTTCAGGGAAGGGAAGGGCGCCACCATCGAGGACGTCGACGGCAACCGCTATCTCGACTTCTTCGCCGGCATCAGCGTCCTCAACGTCGGCCACGCCAACCCCTACGTCACCGAGGCCGTCACCGAACAGGCCGAGCGCCTCCCCCACACGCTCGATTTCCCCACCGAGGCGCGCCTCGACCTCGTGGAGAAACTCGAGTCCATCGCGCCCGGCGGGCTCGCCGGCGACAGCAGAGTCGTCTTCGGCGGCCCGACCGGCAGCGACGCCGTCGAGGGGTCGATCAAACTCGCCAAACAGTACACCGGCAATCGCGGGATGATAGCCTTCTACGGCGGGTTCCACGGCGAGACCTCGGGCGCCTTTTCGCTGTCGGCCGACGGCAAGTACAAGCGCGACTACACCCCGCTCCTGGCGGAGGTCGAACACGCGCCCTATCCCTACCCGTTCCGCCAGAACTGCGGGCCCGAGGAGGCCGTCGAGCGCTCCCTGGAGACGGTCAAGACCCTCCTCGGTGACCGCTACGGCGCGATGCCAAACCCCGCGGGCGTGTGGGTCGAACCCATCCAGGGCGAGGGCGGCATCGTCGTCCCGCCCGCCGGCTTCCTCTCCGGACTTCGGGACCTCTGTGACGAGTACGACGTCCCGCTGATCGTCGACGAGATCCAGGCGGGGATGGGCCGCACCGGCGAGTGGTGGGCCAGCGACCACTTCGACGTGACCCCCGACGCCATCACCGTGGCGAAGGGGATCGGCAACGGGCACCCGCTCTCGGCGACGATCTACCGGGAAGAACTGGACACCTGGGGACCCGGCGGCCACACCGGCACCTTCCGGGGGTACAACGTCGCGATGCGCGCCGCGCTCCGGTCGATCGAGTACATCGAAGCCCACGACCTGCTCGACCACGCGACCGAACTCGGGACGTACATCCGCAAGCGCCTCGCTCGCGTCGACAGCCCGCTCCTGGCGGAGGTTCGGGGGATGGGTCTGTTCGTCGGCGCGGAGATGGTCGACGCGGAGGGGCATCCGTCGAGTGAGGTTGCATCGGCCGTCCGCCAGCGGTGCATGGAGCGCGGTGTCCTCGTCTGGGGCGGCGGCCGCGACGACAACGTGGTCCGCCTGCTCCCGCCGCTCGTGATGACCCGCGAACAGGCCGAGACCGGTCTCGATATCGTCTGTGACGCCGTCGAGAACGTGACCTCCCAGCGGGTCGACGGCTACTGACCTCCCGGGTCGGTCCGATCTGGTCTGGCCGGTCCGATTCTCATCGAGATCACTCCGGGCGACAGACGCTTTACGGAGAGCGGGCTACCGGCGGACGTGAATCGAGCGACGAAACGCCGGACGGTCCTCGGGGGCGTCGCCTTCGCGGCCGTCGGCGGGACGGGATACCTGCTCGGGCGCTCGTCCGACCCGGTCCGGGGACTCCGGGCCGCCGACTCCCTGGCCGACGACGAGCGGTTCGCCTACGTCGGTGGCGCCGGCGACGGTGAGACGCTCGACGTCGAGGTGGCGATGCGCGAGCGCGCGGACACCGAACGGGAGATCGTTCTCTTTCCCGCCAGCGACCAGCCGGTACACGCCACGATACCGCCGTTACGGAGTTTCTGGCGGTTCTCCGCTTCTGTGGCGGGTCGTTCGCCCGGCGACAGCGCGGTCCGGGTCGGCGACGCGTCGTTCCCGGTCGAAGCCACCGCCGAACCGCCGACCTGGGCCGATGCGGCGGTGCGACTGACGCCACGGATCACCTGGCAGTCGGACTACCTCGCCCACGCGAGGGGCTACGGCGACCCAGAGGGTGGTCGCCTCCACGTCTCGTTTCGGGTCCGTACGACCGAGGGACTCACGCCGGAGACGCTCGTCCTTCGGGGGCCCGACCGGTCGGTCCTCGGCCGCCACACGGTCCCCGAGGGCGTCTTCGAGACGGTCTTCGACGTCGATTCGGTGGCCGACCGGGAGGGCGACGTCGAACTCGTCGGCCGCCGCGACGGCGAGGAGGTCGATGCGTTCCCGATGTTCTCTCACTGACGGGCGACGAGCGGCTCGACCGATACGGCCGCGGTCGCGGCAACTGTGCCGACACCAGCCGTTACGGACGCAATCGCTCGCGCCGGGACTGCTCGGGGTCCTCGCGTTCCCACTTCTCGGGGAGGTCGACCTCGTCGGGGGCGGGCATCCAGATGTAGTCGAAGGTGAGACCGAGCGCCATCGGGAGGGCGATAACGATCGCGACGACGGCGGCGGTCGACCCCAGGTTCGGACCCAGTGCGAGCACGCCGCTGAAAAAGAGCGTCCCGGCGACGAGCACGAACGGAGAGAGAGAGAGCGCGTAGACCAGTCCGCCCCAGCGGGTGTGCATGCGCACGCGGAAAAAACGCGTCAGCAGCGCGACGACCGCGGTGTGGACGAGCACCATGAACGCGAGTCCGAAGGCGTCCAGCAGGGTGACCATGCCGGTCCTTGGGTCGGCAGGGACTTTTCGGTGTCGATACTGCAACCGCCAGAGCGCCTGGACGCAGCGTTGGTCCACCGCTCGGTGAGACGAACGGGTCGCCTCCGAACAGTCGACGAACGGGTCGGTCCCGTCACTCAGTCGAGACAGATGTAGGTCTTCGTGTCGGAGACGCCCTCGATGTCGCGCAGGCGCGTGGCGACGCCGTGCATGAGGTCGTACACCTCCTCGCCGACGGCCTCGACGATGATATCGTACTGTCCGGCGACGATGTGGGCCTCCTCGACGCCGTCGAGGTCGTCGATCTGCGCCAGCAGCTCTTCGGACTTCCCGGCCGCCGTCTTCACCATGATAAACGCCCGCACCATCGTAGCGTGTGATACACTACCACGGGGCAAAAACCTTCCCCCACCGGTGACGGGGGCGTGAGTCGTCCGTCTCTACACGGACGCCCCGCGCCACCGTGGGCGGGGTACTTCACTCGCGGGAGACCCGGCAGTGGGGACCGCGTCCACCTGCGACGTACGACTGTCGGAAGTGAGAGTGCCACCTACGACTGTCGGAAGTGAGAAACGACCGCCGAAACGCCGGATTCAGATCCCGTCGTCGAAATTCCCGAGGCGATAGGACGACTCCTGTTCGGGTTCGCCGCCGTCCAGATCCTCGAGTTGGACGACGTCCTCCTGGTCGTGTTCGTCGAGTTGCTGGCGGAGTTTCGTGACGTAGCGCTTGTGTTCTTCCAGTTGCTCGCGGAGGTGTTCGGCCTCGAGTTCGAGGCGCTCGTGCTCGCGGACGAAACTCTTCGGGACTTCGACTTTCGGCGGGAACGTCTCCGTGTCGCTCGTGGTCGACTCGTTGAGCTGGTGTTCCGGGACCACCTCGACCTGCCCGTCGTGGGCGACGAGCATGTCCACGTAGTCGCGGAAGACCGCCGACAGGGAGAGGTCCCGCTCGTCGGCGATTTCGCGGAGCGTCTCGAACTTATCCTCGCTCACGCGAAACGAGATGGTCTTGTTCTTGCTCATCACACCACTCTCGTCGTTACTCACACTTAACGATTTGTCAGACGCTGGCACGGCACCCGAAACCGTGAAATAAACCCGACCGCGCCGGGATCAGTCGTCCGCGCTGGCTTCGATCTCGTCGTCGGCCTCCAGGCTCTCGAGGGCCTCGACGACGAGTCGCCGGTAGTTCTCGACCGGGCGGTCGTACTGCTGGCGGGCCATCGCGACGTACTCGTCGACGGTGGCGCCGTCGTCGGGATTGTCGGGGGCGTCGGCCTCGAAGGCCTGAACCCGTTCGAGGGTCCGCTCGGCGGTCTCGACGACCCAGCGGTCCCGCGTCGCGGCGTCGACCTCGGTGATCGACTCCGGCCGGATGGAGACGTTCACCTCGCCCTCGTCGGTCTCGTAGGTGCGGGGCTTGCCGACGACAGCGACGTACGCGGGCGGTTCGAGCTCGCGCAGCATCGACGCCGCGTCGGGCTGGTACTGGCCGGCGTACATGTAGAAGCGGTCGCCGTTGGGATCGATGACCTGCCCCTGCCAGTACTCGCTGTCGGTGCCGACGTCCTCTGTGTCCATGAGCGTGCCGACGACGAACACGCGATTGGCGCGCTCGCCCGTCGGCAGGAGGACGTACACCGGGGCGCGCTCGTCGTCCGATTCCTTGAACGTGTACGTCGAGTCGTTGAACTCGCCGGCGAAGACGCGCTGTGCGACCTCGCGGGTGGGTGTCGTCGCCATCTATATCGACCTCGCTTTGATGAGGACCGCTTCCGGATCGGCCGGTTCGGAGAGCCGCTCCATCTCGTCGACCAGGACGTACCGCCCGAACGTGGGACCCGAGACGCGGTAGTAGCGCCCCAGGACGTCCGTGCGCATCTCGTCGGCCACCACCGAGGTGTCGAGTGCGTCCATGGCCATGTCCTTGGCTTCTTCGAGCGTGATACCGGTCAGGTTCTCGGTGCCCTCGCGGTCGAACAGCACCTCGTGGACGTCCTCGCCGTCGTCGAGGACACCCTTGATGCGGAGGTCGAACTCCCCGTCGACCTCGCCGTGTTCGTTACACCGGCCGTTCTGGAGGACGCGCGTACAGTCCTCTTCCGGACAGCGCTTGATCAGTCCGGACCCGGACTGGATGTCGACGAGCGCGCCCTCGACGGTGACGTCGTCGTCGCCGACCTCGATGTCGTCGTCGAGTTCCTCGATGACCGTCGTCCGGTTGAGCTTCACCGAGAAGCGACCCTGGTACTCGTCGGTGACGACGTTCCGCAGGTGGTAGACGCCGCCCTCGTCCAGGGTCGGGAGGTCCGATTTCGACCACTTGGTGAACTTGATCGTGCCCGTCTCGTCGCCGAGCAGGCCGACCTGGGCGACCGCGTCCGAGCGCGGTTCCCAGAGTTCGACGACCTTCGCCGTGACGTCGACCCACTCCTCGGGCGCGTCGACGTCGGCGAGCTGGACCTGCTCGTTGCCACCGCCCCCGCCGAGATCGTCGCGCTCCATGCCCGCCTCGTCGAGGTAGGTGTTGGTGACGCTACGGCGGGCCTCCGAAACGGGGACCTTGTACTCGTTGACCAGCGTGTCCAGTCGCTCCTCGATCTCCTCGACCGTGACGTCGAGCTGGTCCGAGAACTGTTCGTGTATCTCTGTCGCGTGGGTACGCAAATCCGTCATTGTCGTTTCCTGTCTCCGCGTTGTTTTCGATGGGAGACACCCCTACCTTGTGCCCCTCTGTATATAAACTCTCGTCTGGCGCAGTGAAAGTGAAAACCCTCCGGAAACGAGCTATACCGCGGAATAACGAACAGTAGGCGGGACTGGAAGACCGATGCGGTCGGTCAGACGCCGTATTCGCTCACGCCGAGGACTGCCCCGCATTCGGGGCACTCCCAGACGTTCGCGTCGCTGAACTTCGCGTCCGTGTCGCTCTCGACCACCTCGATGATCTCCGCTCCGCAACCGATACAGTGTCCCATGCCACCCGGCACCGTCGCCTCGGAAAAGAACGTTCCGTCGACTCGAACGGCCCCGTCTCGAACGTTCGGTCCCGCTCTCAGTTCCGGGTTCTCCGTGAAGCCTACCAGTTCCAGGGACCCCACGAGGAGTCGATGTTCCGGTGACGCCTGTCGATGGAGTCGATCAGGGCGACGTCCTCGTCGTCGAGTTCGAGATCCTGTGCCGCCAGGTTCTGTTCCATGTGCTCGCGACTGCTCGCTTTCGGGATCGCGGCCACGTTGTCGTGGGAGAGGACCCACGCGAGACTCACCTGCGCGGGCGTGGCGTCGTGTCGTTCGGCGACCTCCCGGATCTCGGGTTCGTCGAACACCGCGCCCTGTCCCAGCGGACAGTAGGCGACGAACCAGTAGTCGTGTTCCTGGGCGTGGGCGACCAGGTCCTCGCGGGGGAGCAGCGGGTGCATCTCCGCCTGGTGGGCGAAGAGCGGGGCGTCGAGGACGTCCATCGCCTCGTCGAGCAGTTCCGTCGAGAAGTTCGAGAGCCCGACGTTACGGGTCTTGCCCGACTCGTAGGCGTCGTCGTAGGCCGGCAGAACTGTGTCGTGGTCGTAGATGCCAGAGGGCCAGTGGACGTACAGCAGGTCGACGGCGTCGACGCCGAGGCGGTCGAGACAGCCGTCGATAGCGTCGGGCACCTTCTCGGCGCTCTCGGGCACGTCGTGGTGGACGGTCTTGGTCGCGAGGAAGACGTCTTCACGGTCGACGCCGAAATCACGCAGGCCCTGCCCGACGTACTCCTCGTTCTCGTAGACCTGTGCGGTGTCGACGTGACGGTAGCCGACGTCGAGGGCCGTCCGGACGTTCTCGCGCCACTGCTCGCGGTCGTCGTCCGAGTAGGTACCGAGTCCGAGTCGCGGGAGCGAGTCGCGTGCCATGGCTGTGGGTCCGGCCGAACTCGCTTCACTCTGGCGTACCCGGTCAGTCCCGCCGCTTCGACACGGCGTCGGACGACAGCCGAGATGCCGGCACCCGCGATGACCGCCGGGATTCCGGCGCTCGCAACGACCGGGACAAGACACTTACGGGGGGCAGTCGACGCGATGGACATGGTACACTGCCCTGAATGTGACGGCGACATCGCCAGCGAGGAAGACGTCGAGTTCGTCGACCTCGACGCGAGTATGGCCGGCCTGTTTCGCTCCTCCAAGCGATTCTACGTCGTGGCCTGCAACAACTGCGGCGCGGCCATCGGCAGCGGCGTCGCCGGTGGTGGCGGCTAACGCGACCCCGCCCGCACGGTAGCCGGCGTCGCTGACCCGGTTCGCTCCGCCCACCGCGAGCCACGGGACCGACAGTCGCGACGCTGCGTGACGTCTCGATCAGGAGGGCGGCTCGGTCTCCCACGTCATCACAAGGGGCTCAGAGGGGTAACTAATCGTCATCGCCGCCACGTCGACCGTCGAATCGCGGCGGTATCAATCCCTCGTCCGGCGACCAGTGGAGAGGAAGCGACGGTGCTGGCGGCCGCGCCGGCCACACAGGTCCCACCGATCAGTCGTCGCTCGACCGGAAACGGAGGGTGTAGTCGAAGTACGTCCCGTCGTAGCGGAGCGTCCGCCGCCCGTCGTGGCGGCCGCCGGCGTCTTTCTGGATGTTGCCGTCGATGTAGGCTCGTGCGTGCAGCGCCCGCAACACTTCCTCGTAGCCCGCCGAGTAGGGGTGAGTCTCGGCGTATCCCCCGTCCTGCGTCTCGGCCTCACGGAGGACGTCCTGCGCGTCGCTGGAGAGGTCGTCGCGGGTGAATCGTGCATCGACGAACGTCGCACGCAGGACGGCTTCCATCCGCTCCGGTGACTCGGCCACCGGTTCGACGGTCGCCCGGTAGACCGGTTCGTGGAACGTCTCCTTGGTCACCTTGACGTCGTAGACGGTCTCGCGGTACGTGACCTTCGCTGGTCCGTCGGCCGTCAGCAACTCGCTGGCCGCGACGGCGTCCTCGCTCCGGAAGACGTAGCCGCCGCGCTGGACCAGTCCCCACGGTGCGCCGCCGATATTGTCCCGCGCCCGGGCGGCCATGTGAGCGACCCGAACTGCGCGCTGGTCTGCCTCGGACAGGTCGGACGCGGCCACGGGGTCGAGTCCGGGATCGCTGGTGGGAGTAGCCGTCGTCGCGTCGCTCTCGTAGAGCCGGAGGACGGGACGGGTGGTCGTCACCTCGTCGACGACGACCGAGTCACACTCGTAGTAGGTGCCGTCCTGCAGGGCGTAGACCGGGTCGTCGGGTCTCGAAAAGAAGGGTGTGCGGTACTGCGTCGTGTACGGTTCGCCGTTCCGTGCAGCCTCGAACGCCGCGACGTCCCACCGTGGGTCGGTCTCGGCGAGGTCGACGACGTGGTTTTCACGGAGCGTGCCGTCCACGCGCGAGAGGCTGAGCGACAGTTCGCGCTCGGGCGTGCTATCGCCAGAGACGGACCCGCATCCCGCGAGTGCGGCCGTTCCCGCCGCGGCGGCCGCCGTCAGAAAGTATCGTCTGGAGATCTCTTCGGTCATGTGGTCGTCCGGATCGAGACAGGCAGGGCACAAGGAACTGGCCTTCACCACAATCGCTCTTTGACCGACCGCACAGCGAGACCCCTCTCTGCGGGTCGGGACTTCGTCGGATCCAGGCAGGAAAGTTCACCGAGTCTCCGCGTTCGGAGTGGACGGCGGGCTTCCGCCCCGTCCGTAGGCGAGGACGGCCGCCAGGAGAACCGCCTGGGCGGTCAGTCCCGACGCGACCGTGACGACGGCAGCTATCCGCCCCAGACCGACGATGCTCCACTGTCCCCCGGCACCGAGTGTCTCGACGACGACGGGGAAGACCCGTTCGTAGCCGGCCAGTGCCCCGAAAACGAAGAGTGCGAGGCCGGCGACCGCCAGCACCCGACGCACGCCCGTCGAGAGCGGGAAACGCGGCCAGGACCCGGTCAGGAGGACTTCCCGTTCGCGGTAACAGACGACTTCGAGTGCGAAGGCGACCCCGACAGCCAGCCCGACCGTCGCCTGCAGGAGGACGACGTCCCAGGGCGTGACCGCGACGATCGTCCCGGCGACCGCCGACAGATCCGCCTTCAGAGCGGACCAGGCGGCTGCGCGGAACCAGAGGAACGTCGTCAGACTCACCGCGAGGAACGTTACGACTGCGGCGACGACCGTCAGAAGGTCGTCCCGGACCGCTCCGAGGAGTGCCCGGAACCGTCCCCGACTCCGGGAGCTGTGCTGGGACCCAGTCATTCGGCCGAACGATCCCCCAGATCACTCATCAATCTTCTGCCAGCAACCCGCCGTCGTGACGGACCGCTATCGGCGCGGGGTGACTGCGAAAGACGGGACCGCAAAAACAGCGAGTCCTGCTATTCCCACTCGGTATAACCGCACTTGCCACAGTGCTTGCGGTCGCCGTGTTCGGCGAGGAAGGTGTCGCCACAGCGGGGGCACTGTTCGCGCTCGGTGGTGCCGTCGTCGTCGTAGAACTCGTGGCGGGGCATCTACGCCTCCTCGGCCTCTTCCTCGCCGTCGGCGGCGATCTTGTTGCGGTCGAGCATGTGGTCCTGTTCGACGTCGCGGGCGTGCTCGGGGCTGTCGTAGACCTTCGCGTACCCGACCGTCCGGCGCATGCCGAACTTCGTGTCGAGTTCGTGGATCACGACTTCCTCGGCGTCCTTGTTGAGCATCGCCGCCAGCGAGTCACGCACCGACAGGCGCGAGGGCGTCGCCTCCTCGTGGGTCACCTCGAATCGCACGTCCGTCCGGTGGAGCATGGGGTTCTCCTCTTCTTCGATGATGTCGACGTCCATTGTTACTCTCTCTCCCCGCGAAACGCGTAAAAGGATTTCGAACGGGACGCGCTTCCTCGTCTCCGCACGCTCCGGTCTCGCCTCTGTGTGCCCCCTGCACGTCGCCGATCCCGTCTGGTCTCGCCCGTGACGTGACCCCGATTCACCGGTCGTATAACCCGGTTGCGCCGCTATCACCTCTGGAAATTGGCGCGATACGTATTTGCGCGTCCGACCGAACACGCGAGCAATGACCGACAGACTGCAGCGAGTTTCGACGGGAGTGCCCGGACTCGACGAGGTGCTCGACGGCGGACTCGTCGCCGGGCGGAGCTACCTCGTACGGGGTCCGCCCGGTTCGGGCAAGACCGTCCTGGGCTATCACTTCCTGACCGAGGGCGTCGCCGCCGGCGAGCGAGCGCTGTTCGTCAACCTGGAGGAAGACGAGGCGGGCGCGCGGGCCAACGCGGCCTCGCTCGGGTTCGACCTGGACGACGTGGCCGTCCTCGACCTGTCGCCGTCGTCGAAGTTCTTCGCCGAGGACCAGTCCTACAGCGTCTTCGCCAGCGACGAAGTCGAGAGTGACGATTTCACCGAGCGTATCGCCGACCGCGTCGCGGCCCTCGAACCCGACAGGGTGTTCGTCGACCCCGTGACGCAGTTCCGCTATCTCACCACCGACGACTATCAGTTCCGGAAACAGGTCATCTCGTTCATGCGGTTTCTCGAGGAGCAGGACGCGACCGTCATGTTCACCTCACAGGGCGGCGCCGACGCGTCGGATCTCGACCTGCAGTTCGTGAGCGACGGCATCGTCGAACTCGCCCACGACGGCGACCGCCGGAGTATCTCGGTCCCGAAGTTCAGAGGGTCGGACAAACGGAGCGGCCGGCACGGGCTGGTCATCCGCGGGGACGGCCTCCACGTCTACCCGCAACTCGTCCCCGACGACCACCGCGCGGGCTTTACCACGGAACCGATCCCGTCGGGGATCGACGAACTCGACGCGCTGCTGGGCGGCGGGATCGAACGCGGCACGATCTCCGTGATCAGCGGCCCGACCGGTGTCGGGAAGTCGACCACCGGCACGCAGTTCGTGGCCGAAGCCGCCCGGCGCGGCGAGCGTTCGGCGGTCTACCTCCTGGAGGAGTCGGCCGCGACGTTCCGCCATCGCTCGGAATCCATCGGGATCCCGGTCGAGGAGATGGAAGCCGAGGGGGCCCTCGCCGTCGAGGCGGTCGAACCGCTGGCGCTCTCGCCCGAGGAGTTCGCCGGTCGCGTCCGCCGCGAGGTCGAACAACGCGACACGCGCGTCGTCATGATCGACGGCATCCAGGGGTATCGCGTCTCCATCCAGGGCGAGCGCGAGGAACTCGTCAGGAAACTCCACGCGCTGGGTCGCTATCTCAAGAACGTGGGCGTCACGGTCGTCTTCGTCGACGAGATCGACACCGTCACCGGCGAGTTCCGCGCGACCAACGCCGGGATCAGCTACCTCGCCGACAACGTCGTCTACCTGCGCTACCTGGAGATCGAGGGCGAACTCCGGAAGGTGATAGGGGTGCTCAAGAAACGCGTCGGCGACTTCGAGCGCACGCTCCGGGAGTTCGCGATCACGGGCGAGGGCATCGTCGTCGGCGACCCGCTGACCGGTCTCCGTGGCGTCCTCCGCGGGGAGCCCGAGTTCGTCGACAGCGAGGGCCGAAACGAACAGGACGTCCCCAGCGGGGTCCGAAGCGACCCCGGCACGACTGGGGAACGCGAGCGGGGTGACCCCGGCGACGACAGGGTGGAGTGACAACGGGCGAATGACCGACCGGATCCGGCTCCTCGTCGAGCACGACCGCAACCGCGACCTGCTGGCCGAGTGGCTCGCAGAGCGGTACGACGTCCACGCCGGCACCGGGGAGGGGGCCGTCGAGGCGACCGACCTGTGTGTCCTCGACGAGGCGGGATTCCAGCGCCACCGCGAGCGCGTCACCGACTGGAAAGACCGCGTCGACCCCGTCTTCGCGCCGGTCCTGCTGGTCGCCGACGGGAGTTACGACGACCTCGACCCCGAGACGTGGGAGTCGGTCGACGGCCTCTACGTCGTCGACGACGTCGTCGTGGCGCCGGTCGAACAGGCGGTCCTCCACCGCCGGATCGAGAACCTCCTGTCGCGGCGGGAACTCTCGACGGACCTCGCCGACTCCTACCGGCGTAGCGAGGAACGCTTCGCCTCCCTGTTTCACGCGATGCCCGACCCCGCACTGGTCCTCTCGGAGGGCCACGTCACCTACGTCAACGACGCTTTCTGTGCCCAGTACGGGGTCGAGCGCGACGACACGAACTGGCGCCGCCTCGACGAACTGGAACCGCTCCCGCCCGAGACCGTCGAGACTATCCAGGCACAGGTCGGCCGGGCCGCCGAACGGGTCGACGCTGCCGCGGGCGGTGACGCTACCGACGGGGCTGGCGGGGCCAGGACGCTCGGTACCTGGGCCAGCGAGACCCGGTCGGGCGGTGAGGGGAGTGCCGCGCGGACGAACGGCACCGCGAGCGCGGCGGCCGACGACCCGGACGACGAGGCTCCCACGACCGACGCGAGCTGGGGCGACGACACGGAGACGGTCGTCGTCGAGACGGCCGCGGGCGAGGAGCGCTACGTCGAGACGAACGTCCGGCCGCTGACCGTCGACGACCGCCGGAGCGTCGCGCTCGTGATGCGGGACGTCACCGAACGCCGCGAGCGCAAGCGAACCCTCGAACGGCAGAACGAACGGTTAGAGGAGTTCGCCTCGATCGTCAGTCACGACCTGCGGAACCCGCTGCAGGTGCTCTCGGGTCGGCTCCAGGCGATCGAGGCGGAACGGGATGCCGGTGGTGACGTAGCGCTGGACGAGCACGTCCCGTCGATGCACCGGTCGGTCGACCGGATGCGGACGCTCATCGACGACCTGCTGTCGCTCGCTCGCGGTGGCGACGCCATCGCGGACCCCAGCCCGGTTTCGCTCGCGACCGCCGCCGGTGAGGCCTGGGAGACGACCGACGCCCCCGACGCCGACCTGCACGTCAGGACCGGCCGGTCGGTGCTGGGCGACCCCTCGCGCGTCCGCCAGCTCTTCGAGAACCTCTTTCGCAACGCCGTTGAGCACGGCTCAACGAGCCCTGACTCACAGGCTCGCCAGGACGCCGTGGAGCATGGCGAGGGGGACGTCACGATCGTCGTCGACGACCTCGAGGACTGTACGGGCTTTTTCGTCGCCGACGACGGACCCGGCATCCCGCCAGGGGAACGCGACGCCGTCCTCGAGATGGGCTACACGAACAGCGACGACGGCACCGGGATCGGCCTCGGCATCGTCACGGAGGTCGCCACCGCCCACGGCTGGGAGGTCGACCTCACCGAGAGCACGGACGGGGGCGCCCGCTTCGAGTTCCGCGGTGTGGACTCGTGAGACGTTCACCCCGTCTGCATCTCGCCCAGTTCCGCCAGCAGGTGCGAGACGTGCAGGCGGTCGTTGGTCCCCTCTTCTAGGTCCATGTCGACCTCGCCCGCAAAGCGGTGGACGCGCGCCAGGTTCGCGCCCGAGTACCGCGACCGCGCGACGGTGAGGACGTCGGCGAGTACCTCGCTCCCGCTGTAGCCCTCGTCGACGAGCAACTCGTCGAGCGTCGAGCGGGCGTCGGTGAACTCGCCGGCCTCCGCGGCGGTGATCATCTCGCCCACCCGCTCGTCGACGCCCAGCGATCCGAGCACCTCGTAGGCGGCGTTCATCGTGATCTCGCCTTCCTGTTCGTGGGTCGTCTGGGCGCTCAACACGGCCTTGCGCAGGTCGCCGTCGGCGAAACCCGCGACGTACTCGATACCCTCGTCGTCGTAGGCGGCCCCTTCGGCGCTCGCGACGCGTTCGAGTACGTCGACGGTCTCGTCGTGGGTCGGCGCCCGCACGCGAATCGGGAAACACCGCGAGCGGATCGGCGGGATCAGCGCGGAGGGCTGACGCGTCGCGATGACGAACTGCGTCGCCTCGTGGTGGCGTTCCATCACCCGCCGGAGCGCCTGCTGGAAGTCCTCGCGGACCCCCTCGGCGTTGTCGAGCAACACGGTCTTGAACGACCCCGAGACCGGCGCGTAACTCGCCGACTCCTTCAGGACGTGGTTGATCAGGTCGGCTTTCGAGGACTCGCGACGGCGCTTGGCGTCGATGAATCGCGAGAACCGTGGGTCGTTGCTGACCTCCTTTTTCGTCATCCCGAAGAAGTCGGTGACGTTGATCTCGACGAGGTCGGCCTCGCTCTCGTGGAGTTCGTCGGCCAGCGCGCGGACGGCGGCGGTCTTGCCCGCGCCCGGCGGCCCGTGGACGACCAGGTTCATCGGCTCCGAGACCACCCGTTCGAGGTGCTCGCGGACCTGCGGCTGGGGCAACTCCCCGATCGTCGGCTGGTGGGTCTCGGTCCACAGCGGCCCGTCGATCCCCGCTGTGACGTCCGCGTCGTCGTCCGCTGCTGCCATTACAACGGGGTAGGCCGCCCCCGCGTATGAATCCACCTCTCTCGGCCGCGTGTTCTGTTCGGGCGACGAACTCCCCGCTGTACGTATCCCTCGTCAGTCGGCCAGGCCGTGGCGAACGAAAAGCGCCGAGACGTGCGGTTCATCCCTTCGAGGAGAGCAGATAGCCGCCGACGCCGAGGAAGACGACGGCGAGCATGACGGCGCCGAGTCGGAGCAGTTGCGGCGTCGACCCGAGCGGCGGCTGACTGGTCTCGGTCTGCATCATGTCGTAGCGCAGAGCGCGTTCGCGCTGTTGCTCGCGCTCCGTCTCGTTCAGTCCCTCCTCGCGGGGGTAGTAGTGCTCGTCGGGCGGCGGGAGCGACCCGTCGTCTTCGGGCCGTTCGATCACGATCCGGCCGGCCGCGGTCATGTTGTTCGACTCGAAGGCCTCGGCGCGCTCGATGTTCGTCGGATAGACGAAGGCGGGAGCGCCCTCACCCTGCGGGACGCGATACTCCCCGTCGTGTTCGAGCGTCTCGACGTAGAGTTCCTGTCCGCGGTCGGTGAGATTTTCGTAGGCGACGACGTAGATCCCCGCTTCCTGCTGGAGTTGGTCGGGCGGGGCGTCGGTGCTGGCCCAGGAGGTGTGGGTCAGCATCGGCTGGACCGGGAAGACGGCCGGCACGACGAACAGCACGATCGCCAGGACGACGAGCGCCGTCCCGACTGTGTTGCGTCGATCCATCGGTATCACTCCAGGTCCGCCCGTTTGAACAGCCAGTAGCCGAGCACGAGCGGGACGACCAGCCAGAACGCCAGGATGACGACCGAGAACTCGTCTTGCAGGTACACCGGGAGTTCAGTGTTGGCCGCCGCCGACCCGTACTCGATATCGTCGGGAAGACTCGAGTAGAAGATCACCTGGCGCTGGTCCGCCGGGAGTACCAGATTTATCGCCTTGCGGTAGGCAAGGTACGGGCTGGTGTACTGGATGGCGTTGTACAGATCCGGGTTGGGGTCGGCACCCAGTATCGTCGTGTGGAGCCACCGGACCATCGTCGGGATCTGCACGACGGGGAAGACGTAGAGGATGACGAGGACGAAGTACGAGCCGAAGGCGCCGGCGATGGCGCGACTCTTCGAGGCCGCCGCGGCGGACATCGAGATCGCGACGCTGACGAACGTCGCGCCGTAGACGGCAGTCACGAGCAGCGTGCCGAGGATCACCGCCGCCGGGAACGCACCGTGGCGCGTCAACGCGACGCTGATAGCCGCGATGTACATGAACCCGATGCCGGCGGCGACGATAGTGAGCCGGCTCGCGAGTTTACCGACGAAGACGTCCCGGCGGGTGTTCGGGAGCGAGAGGAGGAACTTGATCCCGCCGCTTTCGCGCTCACCGGCGATAGCGAGGTAGCTCGCGACCAGCGCGACGATGGGCAACAGGACCGACATGATGAGTGCCAACGTCCGGAACAGCGACTGGACCGTCTCGGTGCTCGTGCCGGCCGAACTCCCCGAGACGTACGCGAGTAGCGCCGCGATCAGTCCGAGGACGATCGCCGATGCCCAGAGCATCCGCGACCGGCGGGCCCCTCTGAAGTCCTTGCGGACGACCGAGGCCGAACTCATGCGGAGGCCTCCTGGGAGTCAGATCCGGACCCGGACCCGGATCCGGATCCGGAGTCCGACCCGAAGTCGGCGCCCGACCCGTCCGCGGTCCCGGGGCCGTCGCGGCCCCCACCGGTGTACTGGTTGAACAGTTCCTCGAGGGAGGTGTTCTCCGCGAGGATGTCCACGACGTCGGCCCGGTCGTCCACGTGTCGCACCACGTCGACCTTCGCGGCGGGGTCGGTACACTGCGCGGTCAACCGTGCACCGTCGACGTCGACCGTGGCGACGCCGTCGATGTCGCCGAGTCCGTCGACCGACGGCGGCGAGGCACACGCCAGTTCGATGCTGCTGCGGCCGCCCGCGTTCTCGCGCAGGTTCTCGATGGTGTCCAGCGCCGTGAGCCGCCCCTCGTTCATCACGCCGACGCGGTCACAGACCGCTTCGACCTCGCTGAGGATGTGCGAGGAGAAGAAGACGGTCGTCCCGTTCTCGGCACGGTCGCGGACGAGCGAGCGCATCTGCTGGATGCCGTTGGGGTCCAGCCCCGTCGAGGGCTCGTCCAGGATGAGCAGATCGGGGTCGTCGACCAGCGCCATCCCGAACGCGAGGCGCTGTTGCATCCCCTTGGAGTAGCCTTTCGCCTTGCGGTCGGCGTCGTCGAGGATACCGACCAGGTCGAGGAGTTCGTCGGGGTCGTCGTCGGCGCCCCTGCTCTCGATGGTCCACTCGAGGTACTCCCGTCCCGTGAGGTAGTCGTCGAAACCGTACCCCTCCGGGAGGACGCCGATGCGCTCGCGGATCGCCTCGGGCTGGCGCTGGGCGTCCATACCGAACACCTCGGCCGACCCCTCGGTCGGTCGGATGAAATCCAGCAACATGTTGATCGTCGTCGACTTCCCGGCCCCGTTCGGCCCGAGAAACCCGAAGATCTCTCCCTCTTCTATCGTGAGGTCGAGGTCCTCGACGGCGACGACGTCGCCGAATCGTTTCGTGAGTCCGTTCGTCTCGATAGAGGGCATTCTCCTTCGACGCCACAGGTGCCCACGTCAAGTGCTTTGTCATCGGTGAAACGCCCGTTTCACTATCCGTGTGGGGCGTTGTCACGCGATCGGGAACGCTGCCGGTGGCGACGCACAGGGGTAGAGAGGGCGACCAACGACGACCGGTTCGAGAGGCGGCCAACGACGACCGGTTCGAGAGGCGGCCAACGACGACCGGTTCACGACTGTCCCCGTCGGGAGGTTCATACGGCGCTCGCCCGTACGTCGTGTGATGGCACTGCCGACACCGGACGTCGACCCGGTCCTCGCGGACCTGGACCGGCGGGGGTACGAGACGACGCGACTCGACGGGGCGGCCACCCCGCCGGCAGTCGCGGCGGGCGGCGACCCGCCGAACGCGGTCACCGACCGTCCGCTCTCGGTCGAACCGCTGGCCGAGGCACCGCCCCTGTCGGTCGTCGCCGCGCTGGCCGACGCCGCCCGTGAGCAACGGGGGACGCTGTTCGTCGCCGGCCCCGACACCGCCGAGCGAGTCGTCGATATCCTCTCGGACCCGTTCCTGCTCGTGGACGACTGCGAAGCCGGCGACACCGGTGGCAGTGGCCGTGAAGACGGTGACAGCGACGCCGGCGGCCGGTCGTTCTACGCGATCCCGGACCGGATCCACTGCACAGACGGGACGCTCGCGGCGACTGCGGCCGCCGACCCGACCTGGCGCGAGGACGACGAGACCGGGGGCGTCACCGGCGACGAGCGCCCACTCCTGCTGGAGTCGGACGGCGAGGTGCTGGCCGCTCTCGAATCAGTCGACGCGCTCACCTGTCCTGACCCCGACCCAGAGGCGTTCCCGTTCCGGTACGCACGCGGCGACGACAAACGCTTCCACGTCTACGGTCGCGACCGCGAGGTCGGCACGTTCACGAGTCTGCGGGCGATGGAAGGCCGCGGGTTCCACCCCGTGGACCTGCCGCTCGTCCCCGAACACCACCTCCGCGAGAACGCACACCTCGCCCGCCGCTGGACCGTCGCTATCGTCGACGACGGAACCGTAGAATACGTGACTGCGTAACCGCGTACGCTGGAATCGACGCGTTACCGCTCTTCGGAGTCGAGCACGCGGATCTGGTCGCCGCGCACGGTGACCGGGATCGGGACCGTCGCCTCGTACAGTTCGACGGTCACCTGGTCTTTGCCCTCGTCGATGCGCTGAACCTGGGCTTTCTCGCCTTTGAACGGGCCGGCGATGAGCTCGACGATGTTGCCCTCGGCGATCCCCTCGACGTCGGGTTTCGGCGAGAGGAAGTGTTCGACCTCGGAGATGGGCGTCTGGCCGGGGACGACGCCGTTGGCGTGGGGGATCTCGTCCAGGATGCGGTCGAAGACGGCGGCGTTGTCTGCCTCGACCATCACGTATGAGGTCAGCGAGTCCGGCGCGAGCGCGGCGTGGACTTCCTCTTCCTCACGATTCATGATCATGTCCGCGACGGTCTGTTCCTGGCTCGCGGTGGTCTTGACGTTGAAGATGGGCATCACGGACCACCCGGCACGAAGTTCATGATCACGAAGATCAGGAAGCCGAGGATGCCGACGAAGATGATGCCGGCACCGGCGATCTTGGCGACCTGCGAGAACTCCTCCCAGGAGGGCGTACTCGCCAGTTTGAGTACGCGGACGTAGGAGTTCAGGTCGTACGGGACGTTCATGGACGGTCGTTGCCGGTCGGGGCTTTTCTATCTATTGGTTGTGACGCTCCGGGGGCCGGCGCCCGGTGATGTGTCCGGGGGCTGGCCACCGGTGGTGCGCTCGACGACGTCTCCGTGTCCCGACTCGCTGCCGGTACCGTCCCCGGGGCTCGACGGCGGCGGGGTCGCCCAGAACCGTTTTACGCGCGAGCGGCAACCACACTGGTAATGGACAGGTGGCAGCGCCGGACGTTGGCGTACGTCGGCGTCCTCACCGCGGCCATGCTCGCCTACGCCGTCGCCTACCAGTACGGCATGCGAGTCTTCGAGGGCGAGGCGATCACGTTTCTGGAATCGTTCCAGTTCGTCGTCGAGACGTTCACCACGACCGGCTATGGCTCCGAGGCGGGCTGGGACTCGACGCCGATGCGGGTGCTCGTCATCGCCATGATGACCACCGGGACGCTCATGATCTTCCTCGCGCTCCCCGTGTTGCTCTTCCCGCTCCTGAGCGACGCTCTCTCGACGACCGTCCCGACCGCGGTCGAGAACGGCCTCGAGGACCACGTCATCGTCGCCACCTACACCCCGCGGATCGAGACACTCATCGGCGAACTCGACTCGCGGGAGGTCGACTGGGTGATCGTCGAGCCCGACCGCGACCGCGCGACCGACCTCTACGAGGAGGGCTACGAGGTCATCCACACCGACCCCGACTCCGTCGACGGGCTCTGTGCCGCGAACTACTCCGACGCCCGGGCGCTCGTCGCGGACGTCTCCGACCAGGTCGACGCCAGTATCGTCCTCACCGCCAAGGAGATAGACGAGTCCGTCCGCGTGGTCAGCGTCGTCGAGGAACCCGACCGCGCTCGCTATCACGAACTCGCCGGCGCCGACGCGGTCCTCTCACCCCGGCCCCTGCTCGGCGAGAGTCTCGCCCGCAAGGTCACCGCCAGCGTCTCGACCGACCTCGGGAGCAAGATCGAACTCGGCGAGGACTTCGACATCGTCGAACTGCCGGTCCACCGCGGCGCGGAGGTGGCCGGGCGCACGCTGGCAGACAGCGGCCTCCGCGAGCGCGACGGCGTCAACGTCATCGGCGCCTGGTTCGACGGCGAGTTCGAGAGCCCGCCCGCCCCCGATTCCGTCATCGAACCCGGGACCGTACTGTTGATGACCGGCCGGGACGACCAGCTCCAGCGTCTCGCCGACCGCACCCGATCGGAGGTGCGCCGACACGGCTCCGGCGAGACCATCGTCGTCGGTCACGGCGAAGTGGGCAAGACCATCACGGACGTCCTCGACGAGGCGGACCTCCCCTACACCGTCGTCGACGAGGTGGACGGCTCCGGCGTGGACGTGGTCGGCGACGCCACCGACCCCGAGGTGCTCGACGCAGCGGGGTTCGCGTCGGCGCGGTCGGTCATCCTCGCTATCCCGGACGACACCGCGGCGGAGTTCGGGACGCTGGTCGTCCGCGACGAGTCCGACCGCGTCGAGGTCATCGCCCGCGCCGAGGAGTCCGAATCGGCCCAGAAGATGTACCGTGCCGGCGCCGACTACGTCCTCGCTCTGGGGACCATCACCGGTCGCATGGTCGCCTCCGCGGTGCTCGAAGATGAGGACGTGATCTCGCTGGACACCCAGGTCGAGGTCGTCCGCACCGAGGCGCCGGGACTCGTCGGCCACACACTCGGCGACGCCGACGTCCGGGCCAGAACCGGCGTGACCGTCGTCGCGGTCGAACGCGACGGCGACGTGGTGACCGACCTGGGTCCCGACTTCCGTACCCGCGAGGGTGACGAACTCATCGTCGCCGGTCCCGACCAGGCCACGAACCGCTTCACCGAAGTGTTCGGCTGAGGCCGGCTAACTGTTCGGCTGAGACCGGCTAACTGTTCGGCTGAGACCGGCGACGGGTTTGGCTCTCCTCACTCGCCGCTCAGTCGGGTCGGTGTGACGATCCCGGGCTGCCCGAGTCGGAGCCGGTCGCCGACTTCGACCTCCTCGATGATCCGCGGGTATTCAAAGGTGGTCGCCGCCTTCGAGAGCGCCCCGGGGTCGGCCTGGATCGACCGCCAGCGCCGCCAGTGGGTCGGGACCAGCCGGTCGATCCCCACCATGTTCGCGGCGTCGATCACGTCCTGGGCGTCGTTGTACAGTTTCCGTCGGACGACCTCGCCGTCCTGTCGCAGGCGTGCGCTCGTCCCGTACGAGAGTAGCCCCATGTCGACGTCGAATTCGTCGCCGACCGCCTCGAACGCCTCACAGGGGCGGTTGTCGCCGCCGTGGAATATCGTCCCCGTCTCGTGTTCGAGGACGTACGTGACGCTCCCGTCGGCGTCGGGGTCGCGCCCCCCGCGGACGTGGACGGTCAGGTCTCCCACCTCGTAGCTGTCGCCGGGTTCGACGACTTCCCGCTGGCCTTCGTCGATCTCGCTCACGTCGTGGTTCTCGTAGCACTCGACGGGCGCGTGGACCGACGCTCCGTCGTGGTCGAGCAGCGGGCCGAACGAGGGCGGCCAGAAGTGGTCGCGGTGGTCGTGCGTGCAGAAAACGGCGTCACAGGCGTCGGCCCACTGGGGTTCCATCGGCACCGGCGGCATCCGCGCGACGTACTCGCGGTCGCGCTCGGTGCTGAAGTACGGGTCGACGAACAGCGTCGTCTCCGGTGTCCGGACCGCCCAGCCAGTCACGCCGAGAAACCACAGCGACACGCCGGATACCTCGGAGCCGTTGAACTCCTCGCGAGCCCACCACTCGCCCCAGTCGCTGGTGATCGTCATCGGATCCTCCGCTGGACCGCGTCGTCGCAATCGTCGAAACAGTTCACGCGAGACCGGTCCAGTCGGGAGCGGGTAAACCTTGCGAGGACGGCGTCGATACTTCGACCGGATCGAGTCACCGATAGTGCGGCTGAAACCGGAAGACGACGCTCGCAACGGAGTGACGGAAAGACGGGGAAGAGAGACGGAAAGACGGGAGATACCGGATCTCGGATTATTCGACGTAGTCGATGCCGCCGTCGAGTTCGGCCGATTCCTCCTCGCGCTCGCGTTCGGCCTCGCTCTTGCCGTAGATCTGCGGGGAGTCGACGCCGGTGACGACGATCATCGTCTCCATCTTGCCCTCGAACTCCTGGTTCACGGAGGCGCCCCAGATGATGCGCGCGTCGGGGTCGATGCGGTCGTAGATCTCCTCGACGACGCCCTCCGCCTCCTCGATGGACATGTCCGGACCGCCCACGACGTTGACGAGGGCGGAGTTCGCGCCGTCGAACTCCACGTCGAGCAGGGGCGAGCGCAGCGCCGAACGGATGGAGTCCTGGGCCTTGTTCTCCGAGTCGGACTCGCCCAGGCCGATCATGGCGACGCCGCCGTTCTCCATGATCGTGCGGACGTCGGCGAAGTCGACGTTGACGAGGCCGGGCTTGGTGATGAGTTCGGTCATGCCCTTGACCGACCGCATCAGCACGCGGTCACAGATCTTGAACGCGTCCTGCAGCGGCATCGACGGCGCGTAGTCCAGCAGGCGGTCGTTCGGGACGACGATGACGGTGTCGGAGACGGCCCGAAGGCGTTCCAGCCCCGCGTCGGCGTTAGCCCGGCGGCGTTCTCCCTCGGCGGTGAAGGGGATCGTGACGATAGAGATCGTGAGCGCCCCGGCTTCCTGTGCGGCCTGGGCGACGACCGGCGCGGCGCCAGTCCCGGTCCCCCCGCCGAGGCCGGCGGTGACGAAGACCATGTCCGAACCGCTGATCGAGTGCTGGATGTCCTCGATGTTCTCCTGGGCGGCTTCCTCGCCGATCTTCGGGACGGAACCGGCCCCCCGACCGCCCGTCCGCTGTTTCCCGATGAGGATCTTGGTGTCGGCCGCCACCTCGTCGGCGAGGTGCTGGGCGTCGGTGTTGGCGGCGACGAGCTTCGCGCCGTGGATCCCCTCTTCGGTCATCCGTGTGACCGTGTTGCCGCCGGCGCCCCCGCAGCCGACGACGGTGATTTTCGTCTCCAGATCTTTGACGACGTCGGCCAGTTCCTCGTCGGTCATCTGGCCCGAGGTCGACGTCTCCTCGGCGCCCGTTCCGCCCGGTTCTTCGGTTCTCGGCGGCGATTGGGGCGCCTCGTCCTCGGCCTCGTCGATCGCGTCCTCGATTATCGAGTCCATAATTTAAAAGCCCGTTTTACTCCCGACGGTAATTAAGCTTCTCCCGATGTCTGACGCTCGTCTGACGGCGTATTCGCCCTGAAACGCCGGATTCTGGCGCCGCGACGCCCGATCCGCGCTCGGCTTCTGATCTCGACTCGAAACGGTCCCGTCCTGCGATTGGGGGACGTCGACTCGACGGACGATCGGTCGGTTGTAACCGGAGATCCGGGCGGGGTGTTCGCGATCTCGGGTCTCGCCGTTCGCCTGGTCCGGTAGCTCCGGCTTACCGGGAGTAGATCGTGTCGTGGCAGCGTTCACAGGGTGGTGTGTACTGAACGCTCGCGTTATCCACGAACGTACGCCGAACGCCGGAAGCGAGCACTTCCGAGCCCTCGTTCGCGTCGCTCACGAGGACGAAGCGAGGCGTTTCGCCGTCAGAGCGGACTCTGACGAACCTCGCGTCGTCGCACTCCGCGAGACCCCGCTGGAGCCGTCGAAGACGGCGGAGTCCGCTTTTTTCACCCATGTTTTTGCCGCGAGCGGTACCCGCAGCGAACCCCGTGAGCGAGGACACCCGAGCGGGAAAAAAGATGGCCTGTACATACCGCTCACGGACGAGAAAGCGGGTTTGCGAAGAATTCTATGGCACGCTGAGAGTGACCGGCTACAGTCGACCGTCTCACTCCCCGGTCGGGAAACGCCGTTCGCGCTCGACGTGGACCGTCTCCGGGTCGATGGTCTCGCCGTCCACCTCGACGGACTGCCCGCTCGCGAGTTTCCCGAACGCGGGGCCTTCGGGGATACCCAGCGTCCGGGCGCGCTCGGGCTCGAAGGCGTGTTCGCGAACGACGACCGCCTCGTCGGTCCGCTCGACGTCGTACTCCCGTTCGAGAACCGTCACGAGGTCGTCGACGAGCGTCTCGCGATCCGCGGAGGCGACGAAGGCCGCTCGACCCGCGGCGCGGGTGCCGCTCTCGGTCGTCTCGAAGGCCAGCGCCGCGCTCTCGACGGCATCGCGGACCGCCTCGTCGTCGATCCCCTGTGCCTCCGCGAGCAACTCGGTCGGGAGCGACGCGACGGTGATGGCGTCGGCATCCGCCGTGACCGGTGCGGATTCACCGTCGTCCACCCCCTGCGCCTGGTCGCCGAAGCGCGTCCCGTCGTCGATCGACCCGAGCGCGTCTTCGAGCGTCGCGACGAGTGAGAGGGGGACGCCGGTCGTCTCGCGCACCCACGTCTCGCTCACGACGCGGTAGCCCAGGTCGGCGACGACCCGTTCGACGGTCGGGTTCTCGCCGTCGACGAGTGCGTGGGTGGCGGCGCTCTCCTCGAAGGCCGACCGGAGGACCGAACGCCCCGCCTCGGAGTCCGGGTGGGCCATGTCGTCGAGACACCAGTCGGCGGCGACGTGGCCGACCGCCCAGTCCGTCTCGCGGGCCACCCGCTCGAAGCGCGGCGCGTAGTGGCCCCCGCCGAGTCCGACGAGGTGTCGACGGTCGACGGGGTCCTCCTCGGTCGCGCCGTCCGAGTCGCGGTCCGTGGGTTCCCGGACCGCGGCCCCTTCGACGGGCAGGTCGGCACCGACGCCGCGCAGGTCGAGGATCGCCCGGGCGACGGCGCGAGCACCAGCCGGGTCGTCCCACTGGGCTTCGCCGCTGCCGAGTTCGACGAACATCGAGGGTGTGCCCACGTCGGTCGGGCCGTGGTGGGTACACTCGATGCCGACGTCGTAGCCCTCGGGCGCGTGGTCGGCGAGCGCGGCGAGGACCCGTCGGTGGGCACCGGGACAGGCCCGCGCGAGCGCGCCGTCGTCGCCGCCGAACTCCGCGACCCCGAAGTTGCCGGTGTGGTGGGCGGTCAACAGCGCCCCCGTCTCGCCGGCGTGTCGGGACGCGAAGACGAGCAGTTCCGGAGACAGGTCCGGCCCGTCTTCGATCTGGCCGAAAGCCCCGGCGATCCCTTCGGTTTCGAGGTGGAGCGCGTCGAATTCCCGGAGTTCGATGGCGCTCTCCCCTGCACCGACCCCGGCATCGCCGCCACCCAGCCGATAGACGGTCCCGCCGCCGTCGGCGTCCGACTGACTCGGGTCGGCGCGTTCGGTCCACTCCGCCAGGTCGAGCAACTGCTCGCCGATGTGGACGGACGCAGAGTCGGCCCGGGAGACGACGACGGCGAGCATCAGTCGCCGAACTCGGGGTGGACGGGGTCGCGCCCGACGGCAGTCCGGCCGGCGTCGGCGGCGAGCCCGAGCATGCGTTTCAGCGCCTCGCGCCGATAGACGAACAGCGCGGTACCGAGGACGACGTAGACGACCGTGTACGCGATCAGCACGTCCTGTGTCGGCTTCGCCAGCGGCAGCGTGATCCACTCGCGGATGATCGCGAACTCGATGACGACCTGCGAGATGAAGAGGGCGAAGATCGCCACCGCCTCGCGGACGCTGATCTCGAAGTTGACGAGGATGGCCAGCGCGAAGTAGGACTGTGCGGCGGTGATCCAGATCTCGGCGGCCTGTTTCGAGTCGAAGGGAAGGACGCCGTACTGGCCGTAGGCGATCGAGAACACGAGCGAGAGCGTCCCGATGAGCAGCGTCCACTGGTTGAGCTTCGAGGAGATGAGGGCGTTGAACCCCGCCGTCGAGCGCGCCTTGTTGACGAGGACGACAACGACGATGAGTTCGGGCGACTCGCTGGCCAGCGGCGCGATCCACTGGATCATGAAGAACTCGGGGATGCCGACGTTCTGTCCGATTATCTCCAGGCCGTGAGCGAACGGCTCGACCGCGGTGAAGATCATCACGCCCGAGTATCCGAAGAGCGTGAGGACGACCAGCGGCCGCCAGGGGAGCGACCAGGCCTGGAAGTACTCGGGAACGCCGACGTGTTCCTCCTCGGCGTCGACGTCGCCGCGGATGATGATGATGATGTACGTGAGATAGAGCCCGACCAGCAGCGCCGTGTCGACCGCGTCGATGCCGCCGCCGAGGGGAACGAAGAAGGCCCACACGGTCGCGAGAAAGAGGAAGGCGACCTCGGTGGCGATGCCGCGGTCGAGCGTCACGGCGTCGGCGAGGAACCCCTCGCGGTCGCGGACCGCGGGGTCTCTGGTCTGGTGTGCGCGATAGACGGTGAACAGCGCGATACCGGCCCACCCGAGGCCGATGAGGATGCGGTTGGCGCCGGTCATGTTCGCGACGGCGAGGTTGGCGCTGTGACAGGCCTCGGCGAGTGGCGTCTCGCCGGCCTCGATGGCGGCCGCCGACAGCTGGTTGCAGGCCTCGGTCGTCGCGCCACCGGCACCGGCGTTCCAGGCGTAGAGGGCGTCGACCGCGTACTCCGGCGCGACCGCGAGGATCGCGAGCACGGCGATCGCGAAGGCTCGGGGGACGTCTTTCTCGGCGGTCTCGGCACCCCAGGCGAGGAGGAAGGAGGCGCCGAGCACCGCGATCCCGGTGATGGCGACCTCGGGGACCGTGCCGAAGTGGATCGGGTCACCGACCAGGTCGACACCGAGCAGGCGCGAGTCGTAGTAGCTGATCAGATTGTAGATCTGTGTGCCCGTCCAGGGCACCGTCAGCGCGACCGCGTAGGCGACCTGTGCGAGCGGGTGGCGGAGTCGGCTCACTACAGCATGGGTGGTCAGGTCAGTATGAAATAGTTGCGAAAGCCCCCGCCAGTTCCCGTCCCGTCACGGCCGCTCCGTCCGGTATCCGTTCGCCAGGCCGGAACGCATCGATTATGACCGGGGCCCGTCTGGTGGCGGACATGGACGTCTACGGACTCGTCGGGAACCCGGTGGGCCACTCGCTGTCGCCGCCGATGCACGAGGCGGGCTACGAGGCGCTCGATATGGACGCCCGCTACGTCACGTTCGAACCGCCAGCAGACGGCGCCGTCGCCGCGATAGAGGGGGCCGAGGCCCTCGGTGTCGCCGGCCTCAACGTCACGATCCCGTTCAAGCAGGACGTACTCGACGCGGTCGACCCCGACCCGCTCGCGGCCCGCATCGGTGCCGTCAATACCGTCGACTTCTCCGGCGACGCGCCGACTGGCTACAACACCGACGCCGCCGGGGCGGTCCGTGCGCTCCGCGACGGCGGCGTTTCGCTCTCGGGAACGGCGGTGGTCGTCGGTGCCGGCGGCGCCGGCCGGGCGGTCGCGTTCGCGCTCGCCGACGAGGGGATGGCCGTCCGGATCGCCAACCGCACCGAGTCGAAAGCGGACGCGCTCGCGGCCGACGTCCGCGAAGGTGGCGAGGAGAGCGATAGTGAGAGGGGTGGAACCGCCCCGGACGCGACCGGCCACGGGCTGGACGAACTGGAATCGCTCCTCGCGGACGCGGACGTGCTGGTCAACGCGACGAGCGTCGGGATGGAAGAAGACGAGACGCCGGTGCCGGCTGACGCGCTCCACGGCGACCTGGGTGTCCTCGACGCCGTCTACCGCCCGCTGGAGACGCGCCTGCTCCGTGACGCCGCGGCGGCCGGGGCGACGACGGTCGACGGCGCACGAATGTTGCTCTACCAGGGTGTCGTCGCGTTCGAGCGCTGGACCGGGCGCGACGCGCCAGTGGCGGCGATGGACGACGCGCTTCGGTCGCGTCTGTGACACTGCGAGCGCGTACTCCGGCCGGCGATAACGAATTAAGTGCCGGGCCTCCAAGGTGTCTGTATGGGATTCATCGAGCGCATCAAGTCCGCTCTCGGGCTCGGGACGTCTACGTCGTCACCCGGTTCGACGTCCAGCGCGAACCGACGCGCCGACGACGAGTCGGCTGCAGGGGGCGAACCGACCCCCGTCTCCGATATCGATGGTGACGAGGACGTCGAGGGCGCACAGACGGTCGTCGACCCGGGCGATCAGGGGGACGACGACGTCGACGTGACCGTCGAACACGAACCCGATACCCGCTCCGAGGACGCGGTCAAGGGCACCGACACCGCCGGTACGGGGACCACCGCCGACGTCGAACCTGCCGAGGAGACGACCGACGAAACGACCGAGACAGCGACCGAGGAGTCGAGCGCCGAGACCGCTGTCGACGTCGAGGAAACCGACGAGTCGTCCGCCGGCGACGCGACCGGCGAATCAGCCGAGGGCGAAGCCGATACCCATACCGAAGCCGAGGCCGAAGCCAGCGCCGACACCGAAGTCGAAGCCGACGCCGCACCCGCCGCGGACCTCGAAGACCTCAAGGGTATCGGGCCGGCCTACGCCGAGCGATTGCGCGACGCCGGCATCGAGGACGTCGCGGCGCTGGCGGCGGCCGACGCGGCCGACCTCGCGGAGCGAAGCGACATCGCCGAGGGCCGACTGCAGACGTTCATCGACCGCGCCGCGGAGCGGTAACCGGGCCGCGAACGACGGCCGCAGGAATTGTCGCCGACCGCAAGACCGTTAGTCGCCTCGCTCCTTGGGTCCGGTAATGAACCCGTGGGTGGTGACCGACCGGTCGTCGTTCGAGGCCGTCGCCAGCGACGCTGCCCCCGACGTACGCGTCCCGGTCGAGGTTCGTGTCGACGTCACGGACCCGTTCGACGCCTATCGCCGCGCTCGGGAGGGACGCGGCGGTTTCTACCTCGAGACCACCGGCGGACAGGAGGGCTGGAGCTACTTCGCGGTCGCGGCCGCCGACCGCCTGACCGTCGGGCCCGACGACGGGTCGGCCATCGCCGCGCTGGTCGACCGCCTCGACGGCGAGGGCCTCGCTCGCGGTGACTGCGACGTCCCCTACCCCTGTGGCGCCGTCGGCTGGCTCTCCTACGACGTCGCCCGCGAACTGGAGGACCTGCCCGAGAGTGCGGTCCGCGACCGCGACCTTCCCCGGTTGCAGATCGGCGTCTACGACTGCGTCGCCGCCTGGGAGGAACCGCGCTCGACCGGCGATGGCGGTGACCATGACGATGGCGACGATGCTGGTGATGGCGACGGCGACGGCGACGGCCCCGAGGACGGACAGGCAACGACCACGCTCCGCGTGACTGCCTGTCCGCGACTCGACGAGTATCCCGACACTGCGAGTGCCTACGAGTCGGGTCGCGAGCGGGCCCTCGACCTGGCGCGGGCGGCCGTCGAGGGCGACCCTTCGGTGGACGACCCGCCGGTCGCGGCCGACGAGGCGCGTTTCGAGAGCGACTGCGGCCGGGCGGCCTTCGCCGACCGCGTCAGCCGCGTCAAGGAGTACATCCGCGACGGTGACACCTTCCAGGCGAACGTCTCCCAGCGACTCCGCGCGCCGGCGGCCGTCCACCCCGTCGAGGCGTTCGGGGCGCTCCGGGAGGTCAACCCCGCACCCTACTCCGGGCTGCTGGAGTTCCCCGGTGTGGACCTGGTGAGCGCGAGCCCCGAGTTGCTCCTCCATCGCGACGAGGACCGCCTCCTGACCGAACCCATCGCCGGGACGCGCCCCCGCGGCGAGACCGACGACGAAGACGAGTTCTTCGAGCAAGACATGCTCGGCGACGAGAAGGAACGCGCCGAGCACGCGATGCTGGTCGACCTGGAGCGCAACGACCTCGGGAAAGTCAGCGCGTACGGCACCGTCGAGGTCAGCGAGTACCGCCGCGTCGACCGCTACTCGGAGGTGATGCACCTCGTCTCGCTGGTCGAGGGCCGTCTCCACGGGGACTACGACCTGGGTGACGCCATCGCCGCAGTCTTCCCCGGCGGGACGATCACCGGCGCGCCCAAGCCCCGGACGATGGAGATCATCGACGAGGTCGAGGCCACCCGGCGAGGCCCCTACACCGGGAGCATGGCGCTTTTCGGCTTCGACGGCCGGGCGACGCTGAACATCATCATCCGGACCCTGGTGCGCTCCGGCGAGGAGTACCACCTCCGGGTCGGGGCCGGCATCGTCCACGACTCGGTGCCCGACCGCGAGTACGAGGAGACACTCGACAAGGGTCGTGCGCTCGTGACGGCCGTCGACGAGGCGCTGGGCGAGCGCGCCGCGTTCACGATGGAGGACGACACGTGAGTCCGAGTGACGAGCGAGAGGCGCGCGTACTCGTCGTCGACAACTACGACTCCTTCGCCTACAACCTCGTCCAGTACGTCGGCGAGGTGGTGACGACCGACGGCTGGCTCCCCGAAGTCACGGACGGCGAGGTGGTCGTGCGGCGCAACGACGCTATCGACGTCCCGGGCATTCGCGACCTCGATCCCGACGCGATCGTCGTCTCGCCCGGCCCGGGCACGCCACAGGAGGGCGGCGTCTCGATGCCGCTGTTCGCCGAACTGGACTACCCGACGCTGGGGGTCTGTCTCGGCCACCAGGCGCTGTGTGCGGCAGCAGGCGCGCCCGTCGGCCACGCCGAGGCGGTCGTCCACGGGAAGTTCTCCCCCGTCGACCACGACGGCCGGGGGATCTTCGCGGGCCTGCCGAACGGCTTCCAGGTCGGGCGCTACCACTCGCTGGCCGTCGAGCGCGCGGACCTCCCCGACGTCCTGGAGGAGTCGGCCCACACCGACGACGAGGCGGGCGTCGTGATGGGCGTACGCCACCGCGAGCGACCCCACGTCGGCGTCCAATTCCACCCCGAGAGCATCCTCACCGACCACGGGAAAGAGATGATAGAGACCTTCTGTCGCATGGCGCTGGAGGACGAACTGTGAGGGCGCTGGAGGACGAACTGTGAGCGACGAGGATTCCGAAGGTTACACGGAAGACAACACCAGCGACGAGCGCCTGTTCCACGTCGACGGCGAGGTGGTCCCCGAGAGGGAGGCGACCGTCTCGGTCAGGGACCGGGGGTTCATGTACGGCGACGGCGTCTTCGAGACGCTCCGGGTCTACGGCGGCGAGCCCTTCGAGTGGGAGAGCCACCGCGAACGCCTCGGGCGGGCCGCCGAGCGACTCGGCCTCGCCGACGCCGTCCCCGACGACCTCCGCGAGCGGGTCGAGGAGACCCTCGAAGCCAACGACCTCGACGAGGCCTACCTGAAGGTGTCGGTGACCCGTGGCGCCCAGCCGGGGACGCTCACGCCCGACCCCGACGTCGATCCCACCGTCGTGGTCTACGTCTCGGCGTTGCCTCGCGGCGGCGTCGCGGGCGAATCAGTCTGGGACGGCCCGGCGACGGTCCAGACGGTGCGGGCACGGCGGGCGCCCGACGCGGCGCTACCCGCGGACGTCAAGACGCACAACTACCTCCCGGGGATCCTGGCGCGCCTCGAACTCCAGCGGTCGGCGACGGACGAGTTCACGGCCGACGAGGCTCTCGTCCGCACCACGGACGGGTACCTCGCCTCGGGCGCGGCCTGTAACGTCTTCTTCGTCGACGGCGGGACGCTCAAGACGCCCTCGACCGACCTGCCGATACTGCCGGGCGTGACCCGCTCGGTCGTGCTCGGTCTCGCCGCCGGCGAGGACTTCCCGGTCGAGCAGGGTCGCTACGGCGTCGACGACCTCCGCGAGGCCGACGAGGCCTTCCTCACGAACTCGACGTGGGAACTGCGACCGATCGAGCGCGTCGACGGTCTCGACCTCCCGACGGGACCGATGACGAAACTTCTCGCACGGCTGTTCGACGAGCGTATCGAGCGCGAACACTACGATTGACGCGGCGGCCCCGGAAAGAGTGTCGTCAGGCCGCGTCCCGCGCGTCGACCGGTTCGTCGGCTCGCTCCACGCCGTCGATATCGAGGACGAGGTCGGGGCCGAACGCGCCGGCCGGCGTCGTGAATCCGGCCGGCGCGTCGCCCTCGACGACCCGCTCGGCGACTTCGACCGCCGCGAGTTTCGTCAGCCGGTAGGTCTCGGGCCCGCGGAGTCGTGAGACCGCTCGCGTGCCGTCTTCGCCCACTACTTCGCCCCACACGTAGCTGGCGCCGGTCTCGCGCGTTCGCTCGTCGGGGCCGTCGACGCCCCACTCGACCAGTCGCTCCAGCGCAGACTGGACGGGGCCCGCCGAGAGGAGCGGACCGAGGTATCCGGCGACCCGGGCCGCCCTGGCCGCCTGCGGACTCGTCGCCATGTAGGCGGTGACGTTCCCGATCCCGGTCGTGTGATACGCAGTCGAGACGTCGCCCCACGGGACGGACATGCCGACGCGCTCGCCGTTGCCGAAGTCGATCCGGCGGGTGCTGGACCCGACCGGGACGCGCTCGATGCGCCCCTCGCGCCGCACCGCACCGCCCGTGCCGAGCCCGCGGATGGTCGTCTTCGCCGTCCCCGGCGACAGCCCGCCCGCCGTCTCGAATCCGAGAGCGAGCCTGTTCGGGTCGGAGACGCGCCCGGCGAGGTGGGCCGCCAGGCAGTCGGTGGGGACGACGTCGAACCCGACCCCCGGCAGGACCGTCACACCCGCCTCGTGTGCCTGCTGGTCGCGCGCGGCGAGGGCCTCGAAGACGGCGATCTCGCCCGTGACGTCGAGGTAGTGGGTTCCCGTTCGCAGACAGGATTCGACCATCGGTTCGGCGGTGTCGGCGAACGGCCCCGCGCAGTTGAGCACCGCCGAGACGTCCGCCAGCGCGAGGTCGAGCACTCGCGGTTCGTCGAGGCCGACCACCTCCTGTTCGCAACCGAGCCGTCCCGCCTGGGTCTCGACCGCGGCGCGGTCGCGGCCGGCGGCGACGACGTCCAGTCCCCGGTCGACGGCCTCCCGTGTGACCAGTTCGCCGGTGTAGCCGTAGGACCCGTAGACCAGCAGGTCGGCCATACGCCGGATTCGTCGGGTCTGCGATTAAACGTTGGGTCGTAGCGCGTTCGAGACGCGCGAGCGAAGCGAGTGGTAACTCGTCGACCGTTCAGAGGGACGAACGGTGGCTACTTCCACGGACGGGACCTGGTCCCAGCCATGAACGAGAGTCACGACCACGCGGACGACGACCACGACCACGACGACCCCGACCACGCCGACGGCCACCACACGTTCCCGGCCGAGAACGCCGACAGACTCGAAGACGCCGCCGCTCGCTACCGCCGCGTCTCCGCCGAGGAACTCTGCTGGGGACTCGACCTCCCGACGGCGGGCACGGTACTTGACGTCGGCAGCGGCACCGGCTTCTACGTCGACGACGTGGCGCCCCACGCCGGTCGCGTCGTCGGCCTCGACGTCCAGTCCGCGATGCACGCCTACTACCGTGAGAAGGGAACGCCCACGAACGTCTCCCTCCTCACCGGTAGCGGTGGGGAGTTCCCGCTACGGGAGGCGAGTATCGACGCCGCCTACACGACGATGACCTACCACGAACTCCCGCGGGTGGCGACACTCTCGGAACTCGCGCGAGTCCTCGTCGACGGCGGCCGTCTCGTGATCGCGGACTGGTCGGCCGACGGCGGGGGCGAGGGCGGCCCGCCGCTGGGCGAGCGATTCACTGCAGACGACGCCGTCTCTCACCTCCAGGACGCCGGGTTCTCGGTCGTCCACGAGGCTGTCCGTCCCGAGACCTTCCTCGTCGTCGGCGAACGCGACGCGCGGTGACGGTCACACGATCTGTTTGACCTCGTCGGCGTAGCTATCGGCGAGTCGCGTCGGCTCCGGGAGTTTGTACCCCGCCGCGCACTGCTCGACGAGGTCGGCGGTCGTCTCGGCGCTCACGCGGTGGCCCGGGCTGACGAATAGCGAGTTGACGTGGCGCGACCCGCTCTCGAACTGGCGGGTCTGGAGGGCGTGGCCGACGACGGTTCCCGGTTCGGCGGTCTCGATTCGCTCGTCGGCAGCGACCGGGATCCGAGTGCCCACGGGGAGTTTCCGGTCGATCGACGCCTCGGGCGTGCCACAGAGGAGACTCTTGGCGACGCCCACGGCGGGGAGGTCGAGCATTACGCCGATGTGGGTCGCCAGGCCCGCCTCGCGGTAGTGGATCCGCCCGCTGCCGTCGACGACCGCCAGGTCGGGCTCACAGTCCAGCGCCGCGAACGCCGACAGGATCGCCCCGCCCTCCCGGAAGCTCAGCAGTCCGGGGATGTAGGGAATCTCCGTGGGTTCGACGGCGTGAGCGCGCTCGACGACCCGTCCGTTCTGGAGCACGACCACCACGCTGACCGCCCGGTCGTCGACGAACGCCTGGTCGACGCCCGCGACGAGCGGCGCGTCCGCCGAGGTGTCGTCTCCGAGGCGCTGTTGCTCGCCGGCGGCCTCGTCCGCACTGGAGCCGTCTCCCCGGACAGCGTCGTGCTCGACTGGCTCGTCGACCCGGACGCTCGCGGGGTCGATGGACAGGTCGTCGTCGAAGGTCGCGGCGGCGGCGATGTCGCGCTGGAGAGCTTCCATCTCCTCGCGGGACAGCGACGCGTCGGGGACGAACTCGGGGCGGACGGGCTCCATCGGTCAGAAGCGGCCGCCCGGTCCGCCTGGCCCGCCGGGGCCACCGCGTCGACCGCCGGCGCCGAACTGGAGCTGGTTGGGGACGCGGTGGCGGCCCTTGACGTGCTGGCCGTAGGCGAGACCGATCGCGAGACCGACGAGGTGAGCGACCTGTGCGGTGCCACCGGCGCCGGCGCCGACGGCGAATATCTGGAAGATCGTGTAGCCGGTGTAGCCGATCGTCAGCAGCCACAGCGGGACCGGGAGGATGAAGTAGAGATACACCCGGAGACTCGGGTTGAGGACGGTCAACACGCCCATGATGGCGAGGCCGGCGCCGCTGGCCCCGAGGACGCCGACCGCGACGCCGCCGGGCTCGGCCTGGAGGAGCTGGATGCCGATCTGGCCCAGTCCGGCGATCGCGCCGCTGCCCAGGAAGAGGAGCGTGAAGTTCCGCGAGCCGACGTAGTCCTCGACCAGCCGGCCGAAGAAGTAGATCACGATGCTGTTGATGGCGATGTGCCCGAAGCCGCCGTGGGCGAAGATCGAGGTGAACCAGGTCCAGACGTATTCGGGGTGGTCGGGCGAGAGCGTGAAGATAGCGCTGTAGAGCTGGTAGGCCTCCGGGTTGGCGTTTATCGTCGCGAGACTGAGCGGGTAGAGGCCGGTCACGAGCTGGAAGACCATCTGGAGGGCGAAGGTGACCCACATCGCCCCGAGGAAGACGTAGGTCATGTTGCCCCTGAAATAGCCCAGCGGACCGCCCGTCTGATTGAGTCCGAGGCGGGCGGCGATCCCGGAGTCGCCGTCCCCCTCGTTCGTGACGGTGTCGTCGAAGCCGCTATCGAAGACGCCGCCGGGGTCCTGCCAGTCATTCAGCCCCGGACAGCCGTGGTTCTCGGGGAGACGGTGTTCGGCACAGAAGGTCCCGCCGCAGTGGCGACACTGGTAGGGCATGTTCTCCTGTTTCCCACACTCGTCGCACCTCGACATTACCCGACGTTGGTCCCCGCCCGTCAAAGGGGTTGTGATGGCCCGAACTCGCGCGAGACCGCCGCCCGGTCGCTCGCAGTCAGCCGTACTGACCTGCCTGCCGTCGGCGGACACTCGGCACCGGGGACTCACACCCGACACAGGGATGTGAAACCGAATTGCCGACACCACTAAATAGGAAGTCCCGTCAACAGAGGAATGTGACCGAGTCGAGCGAGAAGCCGTCAGTGCTCGTCGTGGACGACGAGGCGGAGGTCGCGGACGTCTACGCACTGCGACTCCGCGGCGAGTACGAGGTCGAGACGGCGTACGGGGGGGCCGAGGCGCTGGAACGGGTGGACGACGATATCGACGTGGTGTTACTCGACAGGCGGATGCCGGACGTCTCCGGGGACGACGTCCTCGGGGCGATCCGCAACCGCGGGCTGGACTGTCGAGTCGTCATGATCACGGCGGTCGACCCGGACTTCGACATCGTCGAGATGTCCTTCGACGACTACCTCTGCAAACCCGTCGAGAAACGCGACCTCGTCGGGGCGATCGAACAGCAGTTGACCGCGACCCGCTACGACCAACGCCTCACCGAGTATCTCGAGGTCACGTCGAAACTCGGGCTCCTCGAGGCGGAGAAGACCGAGGCGGAACTCGACGGGAGCGAGGAGATCGCCGACCTCCGCGAGCGTGCAGCGGCCCTCAAACGCGACCTGGACGAGACGCTCACCGAGTTCGACGACGCGACCGCGGCCTTCCAGGAGATCGAACGCAACGGGGGTTGACTGGCGCAGTATCCGGACCGCAGCCCATCCCGCGATGGGTCACCGCGGCCGGCAGATGTCGGCAGTGACGTACACTTCGCCCGACTGGGTGAGCTCGGCACCGACGCCGACGTGGGTCGCGTTGGGTAGCGACAGGCGGCGCTCGAAGTAGACGTCCGACCACCAGTCGTCGACGATCGCCCGTGCGACGGCCCGCTCGTCGGCGTTGAACTGCCCGTCACCGTACTCGCGACCGGCGTAGGTCCGCCCGATAGCCTCCAGCGCGTTGTCGGTCTCCCCGTAGGGGTTCTGTCCGGGGTCGACGAACGCCTGGCGACCGGCGGCTTTCCACGAGCACAGCCGGTCGAGGTCGTGTTTCCGGTACCGGTCGAGACTCGCAGTACCGTCGATGACGTGCGTGACTTCCCCCTCGTTGGCCATCGCCACGCTGTGTTCACGGGCCATCTCGCGGAGACGACTCGCCGTCGTCCCGTTGCCCACGAACGGTTCGAGGCCGTTCGCGGTTCGGCGGTCGTTGAGTGCTTCGACGACGAGTACCTCGATCCGGCGCTCGCTGAACTCCGCGAGCGGCACCGGCGTCCGCGGCGGGGTCGTCGGGACTGCCGTGGCGGTCGCGGTGGGGGTCGCCGTCGCAGTCCCGGTGGCAGTCGCGGTGGGGGTCGCGGTGGGAGTCGGGGTCACCGGCAGTGGCGTCGAGTCGACCGCCGTCGGCGTCCCGCCCGAACCGGCGTCGCCGCCGCCACCGAGGACGAGCGCCGCCCCGCCGCCGATGACCAGCACCCCGACCAGCACGACCCCGCCCAGGAGGATCACCGCTGCCCTGTTCATACCGGCAGGTCTGTTCGGCGGGCTATAATGTTTGCGTCGATCAATCGTCGGCAGCGACCGGTCGGTCGGCAACCTGCCGGACCGCCTCGACGACCGTCGCGGGCGTGGCGCGTGAATCGGCCCGGAACTCGCCGGTATTCCCGGTGATCTCCTCACTCCCGGTGTCACGCCGTTCCCGCCCAGTTCCCCCGTCGGTGACCCGGACGATGGCGTCGTGGTCGCGGACGAGCGCGCGGAGCGAGGGCGGGAGGTCGCCCGCCAGGACCGCGACGTCCGCGGCCGCGAGGTGGTCCCGTGCCGCCGCCTCCGTCGCCGCGTCGACCGGTTCGAACGGCGACGCTTCGACCGTGTCGACGTCGTGTTCGCGGGCGACGGAGGCGGCGAGTCCGTTCTTCGGCACCACGCCCGCCGTGACCGTCGCACCCGCCGCCGCGAGCGTCGCGACCGTCCGTGCGGCGGCCGTCCCGGCACCCGTGACGTGTACCTGCAGGTCGCCCAGTTTCGGACTCCGACCGGTGTCACGACCGACGCCGCTCGTGCTGTCGTGTTCGTACTCGTGCCCGTGCCCGGTCGCGCGCCCCTGGTCGGGGTCGGAGAGCGGCGTCACCGTCGGCGCCCCCGTCACCGGGCTGGGAACGACGGCCGCCGGCGTGTCGAACACCGCCGCGACGCGCTCGCCGGTGAGCACCTCCTCGGGGGGACCGACGGCACGCACGTCGCCGTCAGCGAGGACGGCCAGCCGGTCGCAAAAGCGCGCCGCCAGGTCGAGGTCGTGGATGGCCGCCAGCGCCCCTTTCCCCTCGCGGGTCAGCGCACGCACGAGTTCGAGGGTCCGCACCTGGTGGTTGACGTCGAGACTCGCTGTCGGTTCGTCGAGGACGAGCGCCGGCGTCGCCTGGGCGAGTGCCCGCGCGAGGACGACCCGCTGGCGCTCGCCGCCCGACAGCGACCCCACAGGTCTCTCGCGAAACCGCGCCGTGTCCGTCCGGTCGAGCGCGCGTTCGATCGCCTCCCGGCCGTCGGGGTCCCCACTCAATCGACCGCGGTGGGGCGTCCGACCCATCTCGACGACGGCTTCGACCGGGAACTCGAAGGCGACGGTCGTGTCCTGGGGGACGGTAGCCACCCGCCGACTCGCAGCCCGCGAGGACAGGTCGTTGACGGTCGCACCGTCGACCAGCACCTCCCCCCTGTCGGGTTCGAGGACGCCGTTTATCGTCTGTAACAGGGTCGTCTTGCCCGCGCCGTTGGGGCCGACGAGACCGACGAAATCGCCGCGCTCGACCGACAGCGAGACGCCGTCGAGGACCGGCCCGTCGCCGTAGCCAGCGACGATATCCCGGACGTCGACGAGCGGCGCGTCGCTCACAGCGAGTGCACCTCCCGGGTGACGAGCAGGTAGAGGAAGAAGGGTGCGCCCAGGGCGGCGGTGACGATACCGACGGGGAGTTCGGCCGGGCCAGCGCGGGCGACGGTGTCCGCGGCGACGAGGAAGGCCCCGCCCGCGATGGCGCTGGTCGGCAGGAGGACGCGGTGGTCCGGGCCGACGACGAGCCGGAGCACGTGCGGGACGACCAGCCCCACGAAGCCGATGACGCCAGCGACGGCGACCGCCGCGGCGGTGGCGATACTCGACACCGCGAGCAGGATTCGCTTGGTCTGCTCGACCTCGATCCCGAGCGTGTGGGCGTCTTCCTCGCCGAGCAGGAGGACGTTCAGGTCGCGCGTGTAGACCAGCATGACGACGAGACAGGCCGCAGCGACGGGCAGCGTCACTTCGACGTCGCCCCAGCTCGCTGTGTGGAGCCGTCCCATCAGCCAGTACAGCGCCTGTTCGATGCTCTCGCCGGCCTGGAGGAGGAGATAGGAGACGACCGCACCCAGGAACGTCTGGACCGCGACGCCCGCCAGGAGGAGTGTCGCGACGGGTGTTCGGCCGTTCTCGGTCGCGACGAGGTAGACGACGAAGGCGGTGACGAGCGCGCCGGCGAAGGCCGCTCCCTGGATGCCAAAGGGTACCGACAGCGACAGCGCGATGGTCGCCACCGCGCCGACCGCCGCGCCCGAGGAGACACCGACGATCGACGGGTCGGCCATCGGGTTGCGGAAGAAGCCCTGCATGACCGTCCCGGCGCTCGCCAGCGCGACCCCGACGACGACGCCCAGCGCGATACGGGGCAGGCGGATACTCCGGACGATCGTCTCGGCCGTGCCGTCGACCGGGAACGAGAAGAGGTACGTGTAGGTGAGGTCGGGTAGCGGCACCGTCGCCGTCGCGCCGCCGAGTCCGACGCTCGCGGCGGTCAGCGTCACGCCGGTCGGGACGGCCACGGCGTTGAGTGCCGCCTTCGCGACGACCGGGAGCGACAGCGACACCGGACCGACGGTCGCGCTCGCGAGCACTACCGCCACGAGCACGACGGTCAGCCCGGCCGACCAGCTCACGGCACGCGCGCTCGCGGAGCGTCGACTCGCCGAGCGGCCAGTCGCTGTGTCGGTGGCGGCGTCGGCGTCGGTGGCGGGCCCGGTCTCGGCATCGCCGCCGGTCCCGGTGCTGGTGCCGGTCCCCATCTGGAACACAACTCTATTTGGAGTAGGTAAATATTTATTGGACACGTCCACAGTGCCGGACAGCATGAGAGACGCCACGGTCGTCGGTGCGGTAGTCGTGCTCGTCGCCGCGCTCGGGGTCGTCCCGGTCGCGGCGAGCGCAGGTATCGGAACGGGAGCAGGTCTCACGGCGGGGAGTGGTACGGCCGACGCTGCCGTCGGGAGCGCCCCGACGAGCGCGCAGGCGGCGTGTTCGTACCCGCTGACGGTGACCGACGAGACGGGGACGGAGGTGACTATCGAGGAGGAACCCCAGCGGATCGTGACGCTGTCGCCGAGCGCGTCCCAGACGCTCTGGGAGTTCGACGCGAGCGGGAAGGTCGTCGGCGTCGCGGACACGGCGGGCTACCTCGACGGGTCGAGCGAGAAGGAGGTCGTCACCGACGGCCAGACCATCAGGACCGAGGTGATCGTCGGGCTCGAACCCGACCTCGTGATCGCGCCGGACATCATCCCCAACGAGAAGGTAGAGCAACTGCGGTCGGCCGGTCTGACAGTCTACAACGTCGGCGCCTCGTCGAACTTCGCGGACCTCTACGCCAAGACCGAGCGCATCGGCGCGCTATCCGGGGAGTGTGCGGCGGCCAACGCCACCGTCACCGACATGCGCGAGCGGGTAACGGCCATCCGTGACGCCGTCGCCGACGAGGAGTCGGTCGGCGGACTGTACGTCTTCTACGGGTACACGACCGGCAGCGGGACGTTCATCGACTCGATCATCACGAGCGCGGGTCTGACCAACGTCGCCACCGAGACCGGCATCACCGGGTTCACGACCGAACCGCTGAGTCAGGAAGTCGTCGCCAACAACAGCGAGGCTATCGAGTGGCTCGTGCTCAACGACAACCCCGTGAGCCACCCGTCCGGCGACGTGTACAACCAGACCTACGCGATACGAAACGACCAGACGGTCGTGTTGAACGTGAACTACCTCAACCAGCCCGCGCCGCGGACCGTGCTGGCGCTGGAGAACCTGACGCGGGCGGTCTACCCCGATGCCTACGCGGAGGCACAGGCTGCGCTCGAAGCGACGCCGACGCCGACCCCGACCCCTTCGCCGTCGCCGACTCCAGCTGAGACGACGGACTCCGGATCGACGCCGACCGAGACGCCCGAAGGCATGGCGACGCCCACCGAGACGCCGGAACCGACGGCTACCGACACCCCCGATCCGACGCCGACGACGACGGGTAACGGTCCCGGGTTCACCGCAACTGTCGGCGTCCTCGCAGTGGTACTCGTGGCACTGTTCGCCCGGCGGCGCCGATAGAATAGGCCTCCTGTTTTTCGACGACGTGCGCGGGAAACACCGGTCTCAGAGTCTCAGACGTGGTCGTCCAGCCACCGCTCGATAGTCTCACGCGTTGTCGTCGAGCCACCGCTCGATGGCGTCGGCGTTCGCACCCCGGCGGTGGATCGTTCCAGTCGAGACGTCGACCACCGTACTGCCGCCACCCGGCGTCTCGCCGCCGTCGAGGATCGCCGCGACACCCTCGCGGATCTCCGCGCTCAACGCTTCGACTCGGCGGACACTCCCGGTCCCGCTCAGATTGGCGCTGGTCGCCGTCACGGGAACGCCCGCTCGCTCGTAGAGGTCGAGCGCGAGGTCGTGGTCGGGGATCCGCACGCCGACGCGGTCGCGACCGGCAGTCAGGACGTCGGGAACCGCGTCGCCCCGCTCGACGACCACGGTGACCGGACCGGGGAGAAACTCCCGCACGAACGCGACCTCCAGGTCGGTCAAGTGGGTGTACTCGCGGGCGGTCGAGATGTCGGGTACGCCGAGCGAGACGGGTTTCTCGCGGGACCGTCCTTTCAGGTCGAACACGCGGGCGACCGCGTCGGGGTCGGTGGCGTCCGCGCCGAGTCCGTAGACCGTCTCGGTCGGGTAGACGACGACGTTGCCGTCCTGGATTTCGTGTGCGGCCGCCTCGACGTCGCTCATCGCTTCCGTGTGGGTCATTCGTCGAGAAAAGTGTGACGTGATTCAGTCGTGCTCGAGGGTGTGGGAGTAGACGCGACTGCAACCGCACTCGGTGTGGCGCGTTGAAAGCCCTCGGGCCGCTCGTTAGCGAGAGTAGACCCGACCATAACCGCGATCGTCGATATGAGTCGAAAGCCCTCGGCCCGCTCGCGGTCGCTGCGCGACATATCCGCGCTCGAACACCCGCACCGCGCCGCACTCACGCGGATAGAGGTCGCGCAGACGACTCCCCTCGCTTCGCTCGGCGCGACCGGGCCTCGCCCTTTCAGTCCGCCAGGGACGATATTTGTCGGACAGGCCGTCACGACGTGGAATGTTCGGTTGCCGACTCGATGTGGAACGCTCAGTGGTCGACTCCACACAGTTCATCCTGGCGGACTGGAAGGGCGAGGCGTGCGTGGCGCCACGCGCCACTTGCCGAACGGGGAGGGACGACCCGTGAGGCGGGCTCGCGGGCCGAAGGCCGTAGTCGCCTGCGCGGGCCCTATTCTCGCGAGTGCGGCGCGGTGCGGTTGACCGAGCGAGAATATCCTGCGCAGCGAGCGCGAACGCGAGGCGCCACGCGCCTCGAAAGCGAACGGGGAGGAACGACCCGTGAGCGAGCGCGTCGAGGGCTTCCATCGCGTGACGATGACTGCGGTCACGAAGACCCGAGATTCGATCGCTGTTGTCTGCCTCACACCTCCCCAACCTCTTGCGCTTCTCGACTCGCTTCCTGCGGTCGCTCGCCTGCGATGCTCGTCCCTCGCGCGATGTCATCCTCGCGCATGAAAGCGCGAGACAGCGCGCGCCGTGACGAAAGACGAGCGGCCGATACCACCTTACTTCGGTACGTACACCAGCGGGTGGTGGCGCCAGGCCCAGCGGACGTCGGGTCTCTCGACGACCGACCAGACGCTCTGGGGCCACGTCCCGAGGGCCTCGTGGATCCGGTCGTACGAGAGGAGGTTCTCGCCGTCGAGCAGGAGGCGAAAGCGCTCCTCGAAACGGTCGGGGTCGAACGCCGAGTCCTCGTCGAGGTACGTCTCGGGGTCGTCGGCCATTCGCTGCCAGTGCGCTCGCGCGAGGCGATTCTGGTAGTTGAAGACGAGATAGCCGCCGGGCGCGACGGCCTCGTAGAGATTCTGGAGGGCCTGCTCGACGTCGGCGACGTAACAGAGCGTGAAATACGAGAATACGACGTCGAACTCGCGGTCGGTGTCGAACTCGGGGAGGACCGTCCGCTCGAATTCGACGTTCTCGATGCCTTCGTCGCGGGCACGGTCGCGGTTCTCCGCGAGCACCGGTTGGCCCGCATCGTAGCCGACGACGGTCGTCCCGGGGTGGCGCTCGGCGACGTCGAAGGCGACGCGGCCGGTGCCACAGCCCACGTCGGCGAACGCGTCGGGGACGCCGGTCGCGTCGAGGAAGCGAGCCACGACGTCGGTCGCGTGGTGGTCGCTGGGCGTGGCGGCTTCCCGGTCGTCGTCGTCCGCCGCCGCCCAGTAGCTGTTCCAGTCGATGGTTCCGGTGGCAGTCGTGTCGGTCACAGTCGGTCACTCCGTGAACAGTCGGATGTCGGCGTAGACGCCGTCGTTCTCGCGGTCGAGGTCGACCGGCGGTTCATCGGCCCACGTCGCCGTCCACTCGTCGTCGCAGGCGATGGCCGGTTCGTCGCGGTCTCCGCGTTCCTCGCGGCCGTCGTGTTCCTCACGCCCGTCGCGTTCCGTCGCGGGATGTGACCCGCGGAAGACGACGTGGTGAGTCGTGTCGAGGTGGGTACCGTCCTCGTGGACGTGCTCGACGCGGCGGACGCGCTCGACGCCCCCGAGTTCGAGGTCGACACCCAGCGTCTCGACCGCCCCACGAGCGGCGTCGGCCCACGCGTCGGCAGCGTCGCCAGTGTCGACGATGCCGTTGGGCAGGATGGCGTGGTCGCTCCCCTCGCGAACACAGTAGAGGAGTGCTCCCTCGCCGTCGGTCATCCCGACGATGGCCCGGCCGTCGGCGCCGGCCTCACAGTGGTCGCGTTCGTCGTGCGTGTACGTCTCCTCGCAGTACTCGACGTCGGACCGCTCGGCCAGCGTCGCGGGGTCGATGGACTCGGTCGATGCGGACTCACTCGCGGGCTCGAATGAAATTATATCTGTCATGTTGGCGTAGCTGGGGCTGGTCGATGGACTGTGCGTTCGGGCCGCGTTCGACGAACTGGGCGCGCTACTGGCGGCTTCTACCCGTAGCTGCCGCTCCCGGAAAAGAGTTATTATTTGGATTTAGTTTACTCTTCACTTACAAATTCGTACGCCTCGGATTTAAATTTTTCGGCGGCGGTCAGTTCGGGTCGTGGGCACGGGAACGACCACTGGCGGCGAGCGAGAGTCGACTCCGGGCGTCGGCCTCGTCAGCCGGTATCATCAGGTACAGGGGCGGCCGTCCCGAACGGCGGGTCGATGGCCGAGTACACGGAGTCGGGGTCGGTCGAGGACTGTACGAACGCGGGCTATCGCCGCATGTTCGGCGAGGACTTCTCGGTCGGGCTGTTCTTCCCGATCACGACCGCAGACGGCCCCTTTATTCCGGTCGACGAGCAGGTCGAACTCGGATCCTACGCCGAACAGTTGGGCTTCGACGCGCTCTGGTTTCGGGACGTACCGCTGTTCTGGCCGAACTTCGACGACGCGGGGCAGGTGTACGACCCCTGGGTGTTCCTCTCGCAGGTCGCCGCCCACACCGACGAGGTGGCGCTCGCGACGGGGAGTATCATCCTCCCGGTGCGCCACCCGCTGCACGTCGCCAAGGCCGCCGCCTCCGTCGACCGGCTCTCGGACGGGCGACTCGTCCTGGGCGTCGCCAGCGGTGACCGTCCCCCCGAGTTCCCGGCCTTCGCCGTCGACGAGGAGGAGACGGGCGAACTGTTCCGCGAGCACGTCCGCGTCCTCCGGCGGGTCTGGAGCGAGTCCTACCCCGAGATAGAGTCGCCGTTCGGTGACCTCGACGGGTCGCTGGACCTCGTGCCCAAGCCCACTAGCGGGACGCTCCCGTTGCTCGTGACCGGTCACGCACGCCAGAGTCTGGCGTGGATCGGCGAGCACGGCGACGGCTGGGTCTACTACCAGCGCGGCCCCGCCGACGTCGAAGCGCAGGTCGAAGACTGGCGCGATCTCGCGGACGAGAAACCCTACACACAGGTGCTCCACGCCGCCGTCGACCCCGACCCGGCGGCCGAACCCGTCCGGATCCACCAGGGATTCGCCGCCGGCACCGACTTCTTCCGCGAGCACATCGCGGACCTCCGGGACGCGGGTGTCGACCACGTGATGGTCAACGTCCGCCAGACCGACAGCGACCGGGACGTCCGCGAAGTGCTCGAGACGTTCGCCGACGACGTCCTCGCCGAGCTGTGAGCGGCGCAGACCGGGAGGCGACGACCCCGACGTGGACCGCTCGGGAGAACCCTGCCGCCACACGCACCTTTTTGCCCCGTCTTCGACTTGCCCCGGTATGACGCTCACGGCTGAAAAACGCGACCGGCTCGAGAACCTCCACAGCGCCCTGATAAACGACATCACCGACGAGATGGGCATCGACGACAACGTCATCCCCGGGACACGGATCCGGCCCGTCTGGTCGAAGGAACCGACCGTCGGGACCGCACACACCGCCCAGCGCGTCGACATCGGCTACGAACCCGAGAGCGATTCCGGCGACGCGGGGGAGAGCGACTTCTTCCAGTACCTCGAAGCGACCGAGGACGGCGACTTCGTCGTGGTGGCCGCGCCGAAAGACACCGAGGTCGGCCTCTGGGGGGAGATACTGAGCACGGTGGTCCAGGAGAACGGCGCGACGGGGGCACTCGTCGACGGCCCGACGCGGGACTCGACGATGATCGAGGACCACGAGTTCCCCGTCTGGTCGGACGGCCACAGCGCCATCGAGTCGTTCGGCCGCGTCGGCTTCCGAGAGTGGGACGTGCCCGTCGAGGTCCACGACGTCACCATCGCACCCGGCGACGTGATCTTCGCCGACTACCAGTCCATCGCCGTGATCGACCCCGACATCGTCGACGAGGTCCTCGAACGCGGCGAGGAGGAACTCGAAACCGAGAACGCCGTCCGGCGCGACCTCCGAAACGGCGACAGCGTCACCGAGGTCTGGGAACGCTACGAGACGCTGTGAATTCTCCAGCATAAATCTATCGGACACTTCGCGATCGACGAACTGTCCGTCGGGGGCTATTCGTCCGGCCCCAGAAATCGACGTGTGATGACTCACTCGACGTCGAATCCGGACGAACGGCCGCGACTCGTCATCGTCGGCGAACTGGCGACCCAGAACCAGACACTCGCGTTTTTCGCACTCACGCTCGCGGTCACGTGGGCGCTGTGGATCCCCGCCGCGGTCGGACTGGTCGGCGACTCTCCCGTGGTGTCGAACGGGCTGTTCTTCCTCGGCGCGTTCGGCCCGCCTGTCGCGGCCGTCGCCGTCACGTGGCTCACCGGCCGTCGCGTGTGGCCGTTCCTCGTCGGGGCGTTGCGCCCGCGTGTCTCACCGCGGTGGTACCTCCTGGCCGTCGTGCTCCCGATCGCGTACTTCGCAGTGCCGAACGCCGTCGTCTACGCGGCACTCGGCCGGTCGCTGGACCCCGCGCTGCTGCCCGGACGGTTCGTCGCCTTCCTGGTCGGCGTCGCGGTCGTGGCGCTGGTCGGCGGTGGCCAGGAGGAACTCGGCTGGCGCGGGTTCGCGCTCCCGCGGTTGCAGTCCGACTACGGACCCGTGGGTGCCACCCTCGTGGTCGGCGTCGTCTGGGCCTGCTGGCACCTGCCACTGTCGCTGACTGGTTGGCGGAGCGCGAACGTCCCCTTTCCGGCGTACCTCCTGATGGTCGTCGGGATGGCGTTTTTCTTCACCTGGCTGTACAACGTCTCCGGGAGCGTCCTGGTCGCGATCGTGTTACACGGCGCGCAAAACGCCGCCAACGGACTCCTCCCGGTACAGGGCAGCGAAGCGCTGACGGCTCCGTTTCCCCTCCCTGTCCTGGTCGCGCAGGTGGTCGGCGTCTGGGTCCCGGTCGCCGTCTTGCTGTGGGTCGTCGGCCCCTCGCTCGGATTCGACGGGGAGACCGGCGACGCTCCGGCCGTTTCGAGCGGCGACCCGAACACTGCCTGACCCGTGACTCGCGATGACGGCCCCGACGCTCACGAACGTCCGGCGACCTGCGAACGTCCAGCGACCCACCAGCTCTCGGCGGCCCACGACTCCACACGGTCGACCTCCACACTTACGGCGCGGGCGCTTCGAGGTGGCGTCGATGAGCGGTGACGACGGGGGCGACGCGCCGGTGGACACACTCGACGTCGTGGTGGACGCGACCGCCGCCGAGATCGTCTCCCTGCTCGACGACGAGTACGCCCGGGCCCTGCTGGTCGTGACCTACGACGACGCTCGGGCGGCGGACGACCTCGCCGAGCGACTCGACGCCGCGCCGTCGACGGTCTACGACCGCCTGTCGCGACTCACCGAGCACGACCTGATGGTCGAACGACAGCGGATCGACCCGGACGGCCACCACCACAAGACCTACCGCGCCCGCCTCGACCGGGTGGTCGTCGAGTTCGCCGCGGACGGCGTCGAGGTGACCGTCGACCGCGAACCGACCGACCCGGCCGACCGACTCGTCGACGCGTTCGACGACCTCAGACCATGATAGCCGACCTCTCGACTCCGGTGTTCGTCACGCTCGCCGTCGGGCTCGTGCTCTCGGTCGCGCTCCCCCTCGCCGTCGTCGCGGTAGCTGTCCGGGGCTACCGGCGTGGCAGCGGGGGCGGACGGGCGCTTCGCCTCGCCGCCGGGATCGTCCTCGTCACCGCGGTGCCGACGCTGTTGCGACTCGGCTTCGGGTCGGTCCTGCCGGGTGGGTCGTGGTCCCCGCTCGCCGTCCGCCTGACCGAACTCGCGGGCCTGCTCGTCGTCCTGGGGGTGATGCACGGTGAGTGACCACACCCCGACTGACGGAGTCGACACCCCGGGCCCGGACACGCTCGGTGCGCTCCTCGACCAGCTGGGCACACCGGTGGAGTACGCGACCGTCGCCGCCACGATCGCGGTGCTGTGTCTGGGTGCCTACGTCGGCTACCAGGCCTACCGGGGGTACAGACGCAACGACGACCGCGCCGTCCTCTTTCTGGGCGTCGGACTCGCCCTCGTGACGACGGGTCGCCAGCTCGCCTCGGTCGGCACCTACCTGCTGGTCGGCGAAGCGCCGCTCGTGGTCCTCGTCGTCTTCTTCGGGGTTTCGACCGCCGGGCTCGCGTCCGTGCTCTACGCCTTCCGCTGGGCGTGACTTTCTCCGGCTTCCGCTGGGTCTGACTCGTTTTCCCCAAGGCGGAGGCTTTTGTCCCGGGGGTCGATGGGTGGGGATATGGCCACACCAGCGGAAGTCCGAGACGTATCGATCACCGACGTCCAGACGACACGTATCGGGGGCAACTTCGAGTGGACACTCGTCCGCGTCTACTCGGACGCCGGCGTCGCCGGCACCGGCGAGTTCGTCATCGGCCCGAAAGCCGAGGCCTACGTCGACTTCGTGAAAGAGTTCCTGATCGGGAAGAACCCGGTCGACCTCGACGCCCGCATGACCGAGCTGTACGACCACCTCTCCTATCTCGGCGCGATGAACGGCATCGGCGTCACGGCCATCTCCGGGATCGACATCGCCCTGCACGACCTCGCGGGGAAACTGCTGGACGTGCCGGCCTACCAGTTGCTCGGGGGAAAACACCGCGACGAAGTACGGGTGTACTGTGACGTCCACGCCGGCGAGCACCTCCGGGACGCCGAGTCGGCCGACGACGACGCCGCCTACCGGCCGGAGGCCTACGCCGACAAGGCCGAAGAGGTCGTCGACGAGGGCTGGGACGGTATCAAGTTCGACCTCGACACGCCCGACCGCTACGAGATCGACGCGAAGAACAAGCACATGAACGCCCGCGCCATCGACTACCGCGCGGAGATCGTCGAGACCGTCACCGACCGCGTGGGCGACCGCGCCGACGTCGCCTTCGACTGTCACTGGTCGTACGCGCCGGACACCGCCCGCCGCCTCGCCAGCGCGCTCGAACCCTACCCCGTCTGGTGGCTCGAAGACGTCGTCCCGCCCGAGAACCACGACATCCAGATGGACGTCACGGAGGCGACCGACACCTCCATCTGTGCCGGCGAGAACGCCTACCGCGTCGAGGGCGCCCGCCGCCTCATCGAGAACGGCGGCCTCGACATCATCCATCCCGACGTCCCGAAGACCGGCGGCATGCTGGAGACGAAGAAGGTGGCGAACATGGCCAAGGCGTACCATATACCGCTGGCGCTGCACAACGTCGCCTCCCCCATCGGGACGGTCGCGAGCGCCCACGTCGGCGCCGCCGCCTCGAACTTCCTCGCACTGGAGTGGCACGCCCGCGAGGTCGACTGGTGGAGCGACGTCGTCGAGGAGGACGTCCTCGAACCCGGTCGTCTCACGCTCCCCGACGAACCCGGACTCGGCGTCACGCTCGACCGCGACGTCGCCGAAGCCAACCTGAAAGACGGGGAGACGCTGTTCGATCCGGCGTAGACGGGTCGTGCTCGCTGAGCTTTGCTCAGTGGTGTTCGACGAAGCGTAGCCTCGTCGCCCTCGTCGCGGTCTACTCGGCCGCGTTCGACGACAGCCCGTCCGAACCACACGGGCAACTATTAGGCCAGGGGGCTCTACTTTCGCGTATGGCCGCGGGGGACGTTGACTGGAACGAGGGCGAGAACGAAGAGGAGGAGGAGACGCCGCTGGAGGCGGTGGCGGCGGGCGCAGTCACGTTCCTGACCCTCGCTGTGGCGTTCGGGCTCATGGCGCTCGGAAACCCCTACTTCTGGGTCGCGTTCGTCGTCGGGTTCGGCGGCGGGATGCCGCTGGCGGTCGGACTGGCGAAGTGGTACGAGTCGAAACACGAGCGCGAGCGGTCGTCCCGGTCCCGAACCGGCGACAGCGAGACCGACGCGGCGCTCGCGGACCTGCGCGAACGCTACGCCCGGGGCGAACTCGACGACGAGGAGTTCGAGGCCCGCGTCGAGCGACTCCTCGAAACCGAATCCATCTCCGACGCGAAGTCCTTCGCGAACCGCCAGCGCGACGCGGAGTCGGCCGACGGGTACGACCGGGACTCCGCGGCGAGACGGGGGACGTCCACAGAGTCCGACGAGGAGCGCGGACGCGAGCGAGCGTGAGGCTCCGCGTGGGGCGAGACTGCTCCCCGCGGGACGAAACTGATTACAGGGCGGCCCGACTCTCTCCGGCATGACCGACGTCGCGCAGGTGTTCGTCCCGGGACACGTGACGGGTTTTTTCACCGTCGAACGGGACGACGACCCGACGATCGCTGGCTCGACCGGTGCCGGACTCGTGCTCACCGACGGCGTGACCGTTACCGTCCGCCGGGCCGAGGAATCGAGCGTCGTCCTCGACGGCGACGACGTCACGATGGAGGCCGTCGAACGGACGCTCGACGCGCTGCGCGTGACCGCCGAAGTACGGGGTGCGACCGACCTGCCGGTGGGCGCGGGCTTCGGCGTCTCCGGCGCGATGGCGCTGGGTGCCGCTTTCGGTGCCAACGCCGTCTTCGAGCGCGGTCTGTCGGCGTACGAACTCGCCACGATCGCCCACGGCGCGGAGGTCCAGGCCGGGACCGGCCTCGGTGACGTCGTCGCACAGCGCCACGGCGGCGCGCCGATCCGACTCGAACCCGGGAGCCCCCAGCACAACAAGATGGACGCCGTTCCCGAGCGCTCCCGGGTCGAGTACCTCGTCGAAGGGGAACTCTCGACGAGCGAGGTAATCGACGGCGACACCGACGCGCTGAGTCGACACGGCAGACAGGCGCTCTCGGACCTCGTCCAGGAGCCGACGCTGGAGACGTTCGTGAGCGCGTCCCGTCGATTCGCCCGCGAGAGCGGCCTGCTGACCGACTGGGTCCGCGACGTCGTCACCGACGTCAACGAGGCCGGCGGCGAGGCCACGATGGGGATGCTCGGCGAGACCGTCGTCGCGCTCGACACCGGCCTCTCGGACGCCGGCTACGAGCCCGAGGTCTGCCAGGTCGACCCGACCGGCGCGACGATGCTCGCTCCGCCGGGGGACGCCGGCCCCATCGAGTGAGCAGGCGGGCGATGTGGCCCGACCTCCGGTTTGTTTCGGGTCCTGTTCAAGTGCCCCGATGAGTTACACTCTATCGATTCTGGAGAGGAGCGTCCGCTTTGTGTACAGTAGATGTCGGATAGTTGTCCCGATGTTTGTATCATTTTTACGTGACGAGAACGAACGTCTCCAGTGACACTCCGGTGCCGTACGGTCCGTTTATGACAACGTTAATTACAGAATCGAGAGTGACAGATCTCATGCATCTGCCGCCGGGGAGCCCACCATCCGAGTCCACACTTGAGATCGACGCCACTTTCTGGATATTACGCGAATTCCGCCAGCGCTACCCACAGAGCATCGCCATTTCGCCAACTCGTGACGCTGAAAACGATCTCGGATGGGACATCGGACCGCTCACGGACCACAACTGGGGACGTGTCTTCGGAATTCAATTCAAGCGACCGCGAAAGAAGTCGTCTTTTCCCGAGCCGGACATTGGCCAGATGAGCCATCTCAACGGGAACGACTGGGACGGTTCCTTTCTGAAATACCGTATCGATGTGAATCAACTAGAAACTCTCCAGCGGAACCCATCTGAAGTAATGTACTACGGACTTCCGACCGTCTGCACACGACTCGCCCTTCCGTCGGCACTCCAGCAGACGCTGTTCGTTGATGCGAACGAGTTCCCTCCAGCGACCACGATCGCCCAAGAAACCGTGAGATTAGGTGTTCCAACGTGGTTTGCCGCTAGCCATCGCGAACAATTACTCCGCAAATCTGACGTTCAGTACTCGGAAGAGGTTGGTGGGATTCACGCGAAGAACCATGACATAGCACTCCACCTCGCATCAGACCATCAGATCCCTGCAACTGCGCTCAAGCGGTGGCCAGCAATCCGGCGTGGAATATTCGATGATAGTGTCGGAGAACCCGCAGACAACGTGGATAAGCTCCCATTGCCCGACGGTGGCCCAGAAGAACCATCAAAGTCTTCGGATCCACAACGGACCACAGCAGTCCAGTCAGCACCGTTGTATATTCTCGTCCACGGTTCCCGGCCGCCTGATCAGGTGGAAGGACGAGGGCTTGAATATCCACCACTATCAGATGGTATCGGGCCAACAGCGGAGGCTAAATGGCGAGAGAGTCTCGGTAATGCTCGCAAACCTCGCTAGCTGATTCGATCGAGACGCGGAACCGATCGAGCGGAAAACGAGCGCTTTTCGGTGCCCCGGCCGCTCCGTCCGGGTATGACCGACGCCGACGTCCCGGAGAGTCACCCGCGCCACGACTCGCTGGTGACCCGCCACCGCATCGAGGCGGGAGTCGACGCGGGTATCACCTCCCGCCAGGGACTCATCGCGCAGGGCCGCGGCGAGGCGTTCGACTACCTGCTCGGCGAGCGGACGATCCCGAGCGCCGACGCGGCCGAACGGGCGGCCGCCGTACACTTCCTGCTCGCCGACCGTCCCGTCGTCTCCGTCAACGGGAACGTCGCCGCACTGGTGCCCGGCGAGGTGGTCGAACTCGCCGAGGTGACCGGCGCCGACCTCGAAGTGAACCTGTTCAACCGGACTGACGAACGGATGCAGGCCATCGCCGACCACCTCCGCGAGCACGGCGCGAGCGAGGTGAAGGGACTGACCGCTGACGGACGCATCCCCGGGCTGGACCACGAGCGCGCGAAAGTCGACGCCGACGGCATCGGTGCCGCGGACGTGGTGCTCGTCCCGCTGGAGGACGGCGACCGCGCGGAGGCGCTCGGCGCGATGGACAAGACCGAGATCGTGATCGACCTCAATCCCCTCTCGCGGTCGGCACAGGCTGCGACCGTCCCCATCGTCGACAACGTCGTCCGGGCGATCCCCAACATCACCGCTCACGCCCGCGAGTTGCGCGAGGCCGACCGCGACACACTCGAACGGATCGTCGACGAGTTCGACGCGAGCGCGACGCTCGACGCCGCGGAGCGAGCGGTCCGCGAGGGCGGCGACGGAACCGACGGAGCGCCCGTGGAGTGAACGAGCGGGTCGCGAAGCGGTCTCAGAGCGGTGTCCAGACCACGTGGGCGACGTCGAGTGTGACCCTCGAACCGCCGCGACCGTCCGCCGTGAACATGTACGGCAGGGGCCGCGAGACGCCGTTGACGAGCGACGCCCGGACCGGGAATCCGTCGGGTGCGGTCTCGCCCGCCCGCCACACCTTCGCCCGGGCGGTCGCGCTGTCCTCGTCGGGGTTCTCGTGGACCTCGCCGCGTGCCCGGTACCAGGTGTTTCCCCGCCAGTCGACCTGCTGTTCGCGTTCGCTCTCGACGACGCCGTTGCCGCCGAACGCGACCGTCCGGTCCTCGCCCCGCTCGTCAGTGTTGAACGTCCGGAATTTGATCCGGTCGGGGCCGTCTACCTCGTCGCCACGCCAGCCGACGTAGCCCTCGTTGTACCGCTCGTCCGCGGGCCAGTCGGAACATCGGACGAGGAAGTCGAACCGGTACGACCGGTTCCAGGCAATCGTCTCCCCGGAGAGTACGGCCGCGCGTGTCCCGTTACCGCCCGACGCTTCGGAGACGAACGCGTAGCGGGTCCCGCCGTCGGGTGCGTCGCCGGTCTCGACCCCCGAGTCGTACTCTATCGCGTTCTTGGTGTCGAGTCGATACGCGTCCAGCCCCTCGGCGGTCTCGAAGGTGTCGCCGACGACTCCGTCGGACAGCGGCGTCGTCACCGGTGTCGGCGTCGCAGTCGCCGTGGGCGTGGGTGTCGGGGTCGGTGACCGGGTCGCAGTGGGCGACGCCGAGGGTGTCGGTGACGCGGTCGGCGTGGGCGTCGGCGTCGCGCCGGGGACGAACTCGTCGAGGGTCGACGTCGTCGCCTCGTGGACGTAGACGACCTTGACCCGTTCGTCGAACCCGACGTCGGCCGGCCAGTTGACGACTGTCGCGTCGAGGCGAGCGGCGTCGCCGGCTGTCACTGTCGCACCTGCCGCGACGTCGGTCGACCCGAGTTCGCTCCAGAGGGCTTCGTGGCCGGTGGAGCTCCGGAACGAGAGCCGCCCCGCCCGGATCCCGTCGCCGCCGTCGTGAGTGACTCGGAGCGAGCCGCCCTGTCGACCGCCGTCCCGGTCGTACTCGAAGGTGAACGACGCAGAAGGTATCGAGGACCCGCCTCCGGGCCCGAATCCGAGCGCCTGACACCCCCCGAAGCCGACCACGGCACCCGTCGTACCCAGCTGCAGGAACCGCCGCCGGTCGAACTGCTCGTCTGCCATAGCGAACGCATACCTGTCGCGTTCTTATGAATTTCGGTTGATGTGAACGCTGGCGCCGCTCTCTCGCCGCCGGTGCGTTCGGGGGACGACCGGCCCGCAGGCGCGAGAAGGCTACCTGGAGGACGGAACCGCCAGAAGATTGACAACGGAGAGACGTGCATCGCCGACCAGTGACGGTCCCCGATGGCGTCCTCCCCAGCGGGCGGCTCCCGGCCGAGGTCGTCGGCCACACGAGTCCGGCACACGTCGACGAAGCGGCCGTGCTGGCGGTCGCTGCGATACTCGTCGGCGTGACCGTCCGTGACGTGCTGGACGGTGACGACGTCGCGCCGACAGTCACTCGACAGCGGGGCTGGCGTGGCGTTCGCGAGTGGCTCACCCCGAATCGCCTCGCCGGGCTGGCTCCGGTCGCGGCGACCCTCGCAGTCTCGGTGCTGGTGTGGACGCGGCCGATGGGTATCTGGCTGTGGGGCGTCGCCGTCATCTACGGTGGGACGGTCGCGCTCCGGCCGTTCGTCCACGGTCGTCGCCTCGCCGTCCGGGAACCGACAGCGGACGAGCGAGCGCAGTTCGCGGCGGCAGGTGTCGGCCACCGAACTGTGCGAGTCGTCGAGACGGGCCGCCCGGACGCGCTCAACGGCTACACGATCGGCGGCCCGCTGTCGGAGACGGTCGGCGTGAGTCGGGCAGCGGTCCGGCGACTCGCCCCGGCGCACCTGGCGGCCGCCGTCGCGCACGAGCGAGGCCACCACGCCGGCCGCCACGCGCTCGTCCGGGCCGGTGCCAGCGTGGCGTGGCTGGTCGCCGGCGCGTTCTGCATCACCACGGCGTTCGCACAGACGACGACGGTCGCCTCGGCGGCGATACTCGTCTGGGTCGTCGGCGAGCGCCTCGTCGCCACAGCCGTCGGGCGGGTCACCGAGTACCGGGCCGACGCGTTCGCCGCTCGCCGGACCTCGCCGGCGGCCGTCGCCGGACTCCTCTCGACGCTCGGGTCGGCGGATTCCGGGGGGACCGGCGAGCGACTGGTCGGCGCTCTCTCGACGCATCCCCCCGACGACCGCCGGATCGCACGCCTCGACGGAACCGGGACGAATGTAGAAAGACTGATACCGGAGAGCGGCGGGTGATGGGACAACGCGACTCGCACGGGGGACCCATGTTACCGACGCAGTTCGCGTTCGACAGGCGACTGCCCGCCGAATCGGACGCCCGCGAGACGCTAGAATCGACGGACGTCACGCCGCTCCCGTCGGAGCGACTCGAACGGCTCCACCGACTGCTCTACCCGGCCTTCAGGGTCGAGTTCGAGTACGACGCCTCGAACCTCTTTTCCTTCGGGAGCGAGCGCGAGACGGCGGTGACGCTACTGGACGGGTTAGTCGACGGGAACGACCAGTGGGTCACCCGGTACGCGCCGGGGACCGGCGACCCCGAGACGGTCGACCCGGCCGGGTTCGACCTCGGGACCGACCATCCCGGGCTCGGAACCACCGTCCTGTTGCAGTTCCAGGGGTCCAACGACCGCGCGGCGTCGGTGCTGGTCGAGGGACTGACCGACTACCGCGAGCGCCGTACCGTCGCCGGTTCCGAGGACGCCGCGGTGTTTCTCAACCGCTACAAGGAGACCTACGGCGTCCCGAACGACTTCGACCCGGACGGCGGGATCGAGGTGACCGACGTCGACCGCGTCTACCTCCCGTTCTGGCTGGCCGAGTTCGGGTCGGCGTCGGTCGAGCGCCGGTATCTCGCCTCGTTTCGCGACCTCGAAGACGTCGGCGTCGACGGCCCGGACGGCTGGCTCGGTAACTACGTCGCAGACGACCCGACCGTCGTCGACCGCTTCGGCTACGAGGTCGAGGCCGACCGCGTCGAACAGGCGACAGGACCGGGCCAGACCGAGGACGGGAGCGACGACGGTCAGGCCGGGGGGCCGCCACGGATCAACCGGGAGACGGGCGGGACACAGGTCGACGGGGACCAGCACGACGGCGAGAACGAGGTCGTCCAGCCGGAGGACGTCGAACTGAACGCCGAGTCGCTGGTCGACCCGTCGCCGGACCACGGCTTCGGCGAGGTCGGGGGGATGGCAGACCTGAAGGAGACGCTCCGACACACCGTGCTCCGGCCGCTGGCGAACCCCGAGCGTTTCGCCGAGTACGGACTCGGCGTCGTCAACGGGGTGCTCCTCCACGGCCCGCCGGGGTGTGGCAAGACCCACGTCACCCGCGCGCTCGCCGGTGAACTCGGCCACGCCTTCATCGAAGTCTCGCCCGCGGACGTCACGAGCAAGTACATGGGCGAACCGGCCCGGAAGACCGAGGAAGTGTTCGCCATCGCCCGGGCGAACGCCCCCTGTCTCCTGTTTATCGACGAGATCGACGGGATCGCGGGCGCTCGCGACGGCGAAGGACAGACGAACACCAGCGAACAGCAACAGGTCAACCAGCTGCTGACCGAGCTCGAGGGTCTCGACGAGGAGGGAGTGGTCGTCGTCGGCGCGACGAACCTGCTCGAAGACGTCGACCCGGCGATCCGTCGCTCCGGTCGCTTCGACGAGCGCGTCGAGGTGCCGCCCCCCGACGCCGACGCGCGCCGCGAGATCCTCCGACTCCACCTCGCCGGGCGGCCACAGACCGACGATCCGGACCTCGAACCCGTGGTCGAGCGGACGGTCGGCTACGCAGCGAGCGACATCGAACTGATCGCGGAGAACGCCGCCCGCGCGGCGCTGGAAGACGAAGCGCCCATCGCGGAGAGACATCTGAACACGGCCCTCGACGAGACGCCCTCCAGCATCGAGGACTGGGTCGGCGTCTCCCACGAACAGGGGACTCACATCGTCCAGCCCGAGGGCGTGGACCTCTCGGCGGGGTCGCTGGTCGACCCCGGTATCGACCGGACGTTCGAGGACGTGGGCGGGATGAGCGAGTTGAAAGCGCGGCTCCGAGAGACGGTCGTCGACCCGCTGGAACGTCCGGAAGCCTACGAGGAGTACGGGCTCGACGTCCTGACCGGCCTCCTCCTCTATGGGCCGCCGGGCTGTGGCAAGACCTACCTCGCGGGGGCGCTGGCCGGCGAGGTCGGTCACGCGTTCGTCGAGGTGTCACCGGCCGACCTCGCGAGCAAGTGGATGGGCGAACCAGCCGGGAACGTCGCGGACCTGTTCGCCGTCGCCCGGGCGAACGCCCCCTGCGTCCTCTTTCTCGACGAGATCGACGCTATCGCCGGTTCTCGGGGCGGGATGCGGACGAGTCAGCAACAGATGGTCAATCAACTCCTGACCGAACTCGAGGGCATCGGCGACGAAGACGTCGTGGTCGTGGGCGCGACGAACCTGCTCGAAGACGTCGACCCGGCGATCCGCCGGTCCGGTCGCTTCGACGAGCGTGTCGAGGTGCCGCCCCCCGACGCCGACGCGCGTCGCGAGATCCTCCGACTCCACCTCGCCGACCGCCCGGTCGCCGACGACGTCGACTGGGGGCCGGTCGTCGCGGGAACCGAAGGGTACGCGGCGAGCGACGTCGAACTCCTCGCGGAGAACGCCGCCCGCAACGCCTTCCAGGAGGGGACCGCGATCGCCGACGAGCACTTCGACACGGCGCTGTTCGAGACGCAGTCGAGCCTGCGGACCTGGGACGACGGCGAACGGTACGCTCGTAGCGACACGTCTTCGGACCTGCGACATCTCGGGTGAGAGCCACCACGCAGTGTATGCCCTCAGCGAGAATCGGACGCGGCCCTGGTCAACTCGACAGCCAGCGCCGCGGCCTCGGCGGCCGTCTCGCCGAGCACGTAGGTGATAGGTTCGATGCCGAACGCGCCCTCGTGGTAGACGACTCGCGGGACGCCGCCGCGCTCGCGGAACTGCTCGCGCAGGCGTTCGGCGCGGTCCTCGTAGCCGGCGTCGAACCGGATCGGGTCGATACCGCGCTCGCGGGCGGCGTCGAGGAGCGCCTCGGAGGTCGCGAGGTTGAGCGCCCCGCGCGTGTCCGGGTCGACGGCCATCGCCGCGAGGATCGTCGTGGCGACGCGCTGTGAGGCGCCGAACTCGGGGTCGGCGGGGAGGACGACGCGCGAACCGACCGCCTGGAGGCGGCCCGGGACCGCGGCGACGTCGGTGACGTCGGTGGCGCCGGGCACGGCCGTCCCGACGTTCGTCCCGACGTTGGGGACGTGGGCGGTCATCCCCCGTGTGTTGGCGAGCCGGCGAGCCGCCCGGCGCACCGCCGAGAGCGCCTCCCGTTCGGCGATGACGGCGTCGTCGCTCCCGCGGACACAGAGGTCACAGCCCATTCCCCGGAGGGCAGGCATCTCCTCTTCGTGGACCGCACAGATGGGTCCGCGGTCCTCGAACGTCTCGACGAGTGCGAGCAGTTCGGCCAGCGCCTCGTAGCCGTCCATCGAGCCCTCGTCGAAGCCCTCGGCGATCCGGTCGACGGTGGCCTGCATGCGCTCGTCCGTCGCGAAGCGTTCCTCGACAGTGACGTCCCCCCGGACGTACTGGCTGACGGCGGCCTGCGTCACGCCGAGCCGGTCGGCGACCTCCTGCTGAGTGAACCCGCGCTCGTCCAGTGCCTGCGCCAGCATGGCCCGCGCCGTCGGCAGGAACCGCTCGACCACGATCTCGCTCGGCAGCACCAGCGACATGCCACCCGCTTCGACACCGGGGACCAAAAGTCACGCCACCTGCCCGCACCCCTGCCATCGAATCGGGGATACCACCGATCACCCGGCACTGCGCGAGATTCGCCGGCTCCGCGTGTTAGCACTGGTGTATCTATCTTTATCGTTACAGACAGCGTATATCAGACCGCTATGGAAAGAAACGTCGGTGGCAACGACCGCATCGCTCGTCTCGTACTCGGACCGGTCCTGATCGTCGCCGCTCTGGCGCTGTACTTCGAGGTACTGGCCGTGGCTGGCCTGCTCGGCGCGGCCCTGATCGTGGCCGGCCTGCTCGTCGGCGCCGTCCTGCTGGTCACCGGTGCGGTCGGGTACTGCCCGATCAACCGCGCACTCGGCCGCGACACCGTCCGACACGACGTGGACGACGAGACACCCCCCGAGACCAAGATCGGCCGAACCAGCTGAGATCGGTCGCTTTTTCCGCCGTATTCGACCGCCTGTCCGCATTTTCGACCCGTCCCGCGCCTGGATGTGACGAGTGGAATCCCGGGTGGAACAACCGATTTGTACAACGTATCTATAACGAAACTGGTAACACCACCCAGTGCTAACACCGGGTGGTATGAGTCAGAACGGCGACGGCGGTTTCGACAAGTTCAGCAACGTCGGCGAGGCGGAAGTGACGCGGGCCATCGGCCAGGAGTGGACAGAGGAGTTCATGGACTTCTCGGACTCGGACGTCATCGTCGTCGGGGGCGGCCCCTCGGGACTGATGGCGGCCAAGGAACTCTCCGAGCGGGGCGTCCAGACGATGGTCGTCGAGAAGAACAACTACCTCGGCGGCGGCTTCTGGCTGGGCGGCTTCCTGATGAACAAGGTCACGGTGCGGGACCCGGCCCAGCAGGTGCTGGACGAACTCGACGTCGACTACAAGCAGTCCCAGGACTCCGAAGGCCTGTACGTCGCCAACGGGCCCGAGGCGTGTTCGGGGCTCATCAAGGCCTCGTGTGACGCCGGCGCGAAGATGCAGAACATGACGGAGTTCACGGACATCGTCATCCGCGAGGACCACCGTGTCGGCGGTATCGTGATGAACTGGACGCCGGTCCACGCGCTGCCTCGCGAGATCACCTGCGTCGATCCGATCGCTGTGGAGGCCGACCTGGTCATCGACGCGACGGGCCACGATGCGATGGCGATCAAGAAACTCGACGAGCGCGGCGTCCTGAACGCGCCGGGGATCGAGGACGCCAAGTCCAACTCCGGGATGGACCAGACCAGCGACGACACGTACGGTGCGCCCGGTCACGACTCGCCCGGTCACGACTCGATGTGGGTCGGCGAGAGCGAGGACGCGGTCGTCGAACACACCGGCCTCGCCCACGACGGCCTCGTCGTGACGGGGATGGCCACCGCGACGACCTACGGCCTGCCCCGCATGGGCCCGACGTTCGGCGCCATGCTCGTCTCCGGTAAACGGGCCGCCCAGGTCGCGCTGGACGAACTCGGCGTCGACGCCGACCCGGTCGACCTCACCTCCCGGGACGCCGCGGCGCCCGCCGACGACTGACGGCACTCGGCAGGAGTATAGACGCTCAGGCGTCGCCGTGGTCGGCCCCGGCAGCGACCAGCTGCTGTTTCACGAGTTTCGCCTCTCCCCGCCGGAGGACGCCGCTGACGGTGGCCCTGTCGACGTCCAGCGCGTCGGCGACGTCGGCGAGCGTACACTCCCGGGGGACCTCGAAGTTTTTGTCGGTCCCCTGCGACCGGACAGCCATGTTCGGAACCAGCGGAATCAGGGGGGCGGTCGGCGACGAAGTGACCGCCAGTCTCGCGCTGTCGATCGGCCGGGCGCTCGGTGTCGACGCGGAGACAGTCGTCGTCGGTCGCGACGCTCGCGAGAGTGGACACACGCTCCTCGACGCCCTCACCGCGGGACTCCGCGAGACGGGCACCGACGTCGTCGATCTCGGCCTCGCCGCGACGCCGACGGTCGCCCGCGGCGTGGGCTGGCGCGATGCGGACGCCGGGGTGGTCGTCACAGCGAGTCACAACCCGGCCACCGACAACGGCGTCAAACTCTGGCAGCCCTCCGGACAGGCCTTCGACAGCGCCCTGCAGGACGAGATCGCCGAGCGCGTCCACGCCGAGGACCCCGCTCTCGTTCCGTGGGACGAACTGGGTGAGCGGGTCCACCGCGACGGTCGCCAGCGCCACACCGACGCGCTCGTCGAGGCGGTCGACCTCGGGGAACCGCCCTCGGTCGTGGTCGACGTGGGCAACGGCACCGGCGGTGTCACCGTCGACGCGCTGGAACGACTGGGATGCGAGGTAGAGACACTCAACGCCCAGCCCGACGGATCCTTTCCGGGTCGACCCAGCGAGCCGACCGCCGAGAACTGCACGTCGCTGTCGGCGCTCGTCGGCGAGACGGACGCGGCCGTCGGGATCGCTCACGACGGCGACGCAGACCGGATGCGCGCGGCGACGGCCGATGGCGACTTCCTCTCGGGCGACGTGACGCTCGCACTGCTGGCGCGGGCGGCCGCGAGCGAGGGCGACGAGGTCGCCGCACCGGTCGACACGAGCCTCGCCGTCGACGACCACCTCGCAGACGTCGGCGTGAGCGTCACCCGGACGAGAGTCGGGGACGTCTACGTCGCCGAGCGGGCGAGCGACCCCGGTGTGGCGTTCGGCGGCGAGCCAAGCGGCGCGTGGATCTGGCCGGACGAGACGCTCTGTCCCGACGGGCCGCTGGCGGCGTGCAAACTCGTCGCGCTCGCGAGCGAACGTCCGCTGGCCGAGCGTGCCGCCGAGATGGAGACCTACCCCATCCGGCGCGACAGCGTCGAGACCGACGAGAAGGCCGCGGTCATGGAGCGGGTCAGCGAGCGGGTCACCGACGAGTACGCCGACGTCTCGACGCTGGACGGCGTCCGCGTGGACCTGGGCGACGCGTGGTTCCTGTTGCGGGCCAGCGGTACCGAACCGATCGTCCGGATCACCGCCGAGGCCCGGGAACGCGACCGCGCCGACGCGGTGTTCGCGGAGGCCCGGGCACTCCTGACCGACGCGACTGGTGGGTGACGGTACTCGCCGGTGGCGCGAGCGACTGCTGGTAGGTTGATCCCGGTCGGGTCCGGGAGCGTCGCGAACAGCACGAGAAGCGGTGTGTGTCCGGTCCGTGTCGGCCCCCCGGCACCGGACTACACTGCTTCGAGCGACTGTGCGCTAGCCGCGCCGCGTGGACCGCGCCTCGCGGACGTCGGCGCCGTCGCGGATCTTGTCTTCGCACTGGGGACAGACTCGTGGCGACTCGACCCCATTCGGCGTGAAAACCCGTGCGTAGTCCGCGGTAACGAAGGCACCGCAGTTCTGGCATTCCGGCATACGTTCCTTCTGTTCGGGTATGGGGTCTTAATGGTTGGTGATCTGGTAGTAGCGTCGCGGCGTCCCGAACGAACCCGTCGAACGGCGGATACTGGGCCCCAGACCCCGGATACGAGCGTCTTCTGGGGATCGGGCGTGACCGACCAGTAGATAGTCCTTCCCGGAGACACGGTCCACGGGGCCGAGAACGGTACGGTTATCAGTTCCAGGCGATCATTGAGCGACAACGGACCGCCAGAGGCCACTCGCATGGACAGAGATCCTTTCCCTCCACTCGACCGATTGCGACTCGCCCGCCTCGTCGTGGTCGTCCTGGTCGTCGCGTTGCTCGTCCCCGCCGCGGTGTCGGCGCTGACCCACGAACCGGTCGACGTCGAGCCCGGAACGATCCGCGACCCCGCGAACGGGTCGACGATAATCTCCTCACAGGGATTCGAGGCCAGGGCCGCCAACGCCTCGCTGAAGACGACCCGACTCGTCGAGGTCGACGCCACCGGCGACTTCCAGCAGGAGTTCGACATCTCCGGGGGCAAGGGGTACTTCTACGACGTCGACCCACTGCCAGACGGCACGGTGCTGGTCACGCTGGGCAAGCACAACTCCTCGTTCATCAAGTACGACCCGGACAGCGGGCAGCGGGTCTGGACCGAGCAACTGGGCACCGACGACACCCACGACGTCGACCTGATAAACGGCGACGAGTTGCTGGTCGCGGAGATGCGCAACTACAACGAGACGTCCGAGCGCAACGAGGACCGGGTCTTCGTCTACAACCGCACCCGCGACGAGATCGTCTGGGAGTTCCAGTTCGAGCGCATCTACGACCGCGAGAACGGCGGGGACTACACCGACGACTGGACGCACGTCAACGACGTCGACAAGGTCGGCGAGGGATTGTACATGGCCTCACCCCGTAACATGGACCAGGTCGTCCTCATCAACCGCTCGACCAAGGAAGTCGAGTGGGCGCTCGGGACCGACGACAACCACTCGGTCCTCTACGAGCAGCACAACCCCACGTACATCGAAGGCCCGGACGGGACACCCACGGTACTGGTCGCCGACAGCGAGAACGACCGCGTCGTCGAGTACGCCCGCATCGACGGCGAGTGGGAGCGGACCTGGGAACTCGGCGTCGGCGGGAACATGAACTGGCCCCGGGACGCCGACCGCCTCCCCAACGGCAACACGCTGGTCGTCGACTCGCTCAACCACCGCGCGATCGAGGTCACACCGACCGGCGAGATCGTCTGGGAGTACTACGTCTCCTGGGGCACCTACGACGCCGAACGGGTGGCGCTGGGCGACGAACCCGGCGGGCCCACGATCCGCGAACAGGGAGCCACGGGCGAGTACGAACTCAACGGGAGCGCGGGGCTGACGCCGGGGACGAGCGACCGCCAGACCTTCGCCGGCTGGCTCTCGGCGACGTTCGCCGGGACGCCGGTCTCGGGACCGGTCGATTCCTTCGCCAACCGGTGGTCGAAGGTAATCCCCTGGATCCGCCCGACGTGGCTGAGTCCCTGGGCCTTCGCCAGCGTCGTGGGCGCGGTGCTCGTCGGTCTCGCGTGGTCGGCTGGCGACCTGATCTATCACCGCCGGGCCGCCCGACGACGACTCGGTGCTGGCGTCGGCTGGGTTCGTGAGCGGGTGGGCTCGGACACCAGCGACGCCAGCGAAGACCCCGGGGACGACTGAGTGGGATTCAGAACTCGGCGGAGACGCTGTTGTCCTCGGCGAGGTCGACGACGCCGTCGAACAGCGTCGCGAAGTCGTCGATGACGTCCTCCTCGTGGACGCCCTTGGCGAGGTGGAACAGGCCGACAGCGTCGTGTTCCGCCAGCAGTTCGAGGATCGACTGGACGGCCTCGTGGGTGCGTTCGACGTCGGAGTAGTAGATCATCTCGGTGATGGAGTCGACGCTGACCCGTCGTTTCCCGTCGTGAGATTCGAGGAACTCGCGGGTCTGGTCGACGATACTGTCGAGGTCGTCGGGCGCGGCGACGTAACGGACGTGGTCGGAAGCCCGGCGGGTGTAGCCTCGCTCGACCGAGATGGTGTCGAGGATGGTGGCGCGTTCCTCGTCGACGTCGTAGTGTTCGAGTTTCTGTTCGACCTCGCGGGCGGTGGTCCGCGTCGAGACGACCAGCATGTGGTCGGTGTCGGTCTTCAGGAAATCGGTGTCGATGCGGTCGGTCTCGCCGGTACTCGGATGCAAGAGCAAGATGCCGGTCCCACCCGGGACGCTGTCGGGCGTGTTCGCGATGGCGAGGCGATAATCCATGTCTGTGACGGTGGCTGGGACTGCCTTAAGGGCTCCGCTCGCCCCTCGCAGACCCGCTGGCGGGACGTTCGGAGGTCAGAACACGCTGTCGGCGGTCGCGGCGCCGACGACGCTGAAGATGGCACCGACGCTGATGGCACGGAGTGTCACCTCGGTGCGTTCGGGTGTGGTGAGGTCGGGGAGGAAGGTACTCGGGGCGGTGAGCGTCACTGCGAGGACCGCCACCGACCCGAAGGAGATGGTCATCAGCGAGACGAACCGGAGCGGGACGCCAGCGACTTCGGCCTCGCGGTCGGGGTCGCGGTCGTCGTCGGCCTCGTAGAGCGCGCCGTAGCCGATGGCGAAGACGATGGCGGCCGTCACGGCGGCGTGGGCCCAGGTCATGTTCCTCGCGAGGGTCCACACCTCCTCGGTGACGACGAACGGCCCCGCCAGCAGGAAGCCGCCGACGACCTGCTGGGCGATGTCCGCGAGTTTGAACGTCGGCGTCCGCGCCATGCGGTGAAATCAGAGGCGGCCTACAAAACGCTGGCGTCGCAGTGTTCGGCCCAGTCGGTGTGGGTGACGATGCGGGGCTGTCAGGCCGCGCTCTCCCCGCCTCTGCCGACCGACCGGCGCGTGACGAACAGGTATGAGACGACGAACGAACCGGCGAACAGCGGCGGGAGCGCGAGCACCTGCGTGACCGGGTCGGGTGGCGTGACGAGCGCGCCGACCACGAACGCCAGGACGAGCGCCAGCGAGTAGGCGGTGACCAGCTGTTCGCGCCGGTCCGCGGGTTCGCTACGCGACTCCCAGTCACCCCGGACGTAGCGGACCCAGACGTAGTAGATCAGCCCGTAAACGGTAAAGAGCGCGACGAACGTCCAGAGTACCGACCCGTCGCGCGCTGCGGCCTCCTCGCGCGCCCAGTAGCCCATCGCGACCAGGTTCCCGACGAAGATGGCCACCGTCAGCGCGAAGGCGACGCCGAGAAGCGGGTGCTCGACGGGGGAGGGCACGAATTGCACGACTCCCGATTGTTCCGGGACGGTGATAGGTCTTCTGTGAGAGTTGAGCAGTTGTTGCAGCCCAATTCACGGCTGAAGAAAATCGCCCGACGACAGCACCGCACTCACCGGAGAGAGATGAAAGCCCTCGGGCCGCTGGCGGTCGCTCAGCGACATATCTGCGCTCTCAGCACCGCCCGCGCAGATAGCGGTCACTGAGGCGATTCCACTCACTTCGTTCGCCGCCACCGGCCCTCGCCCTTTCAGTCCGCCAGGAAGAATTATGTTGCACAGATTGTCACGATGTTGAATGCGCGGTAGCCGACTCCACAGATTTCGTCCCTGGCGGACTGGAAGGGCGAGGCGGGCTCGCGTACAGTTCAGTCGCCTGCGCGACCCCTATCCGAGCGAAGCGAGGATATGTCGCGCAGCGACCGCGAGCACGCCGAGGGCTTCCATCACACGATCATGGGTGTACTCACACAAATTCCAGACGACCCGATCGATACATCACTTACCCAGCTACGCCCCACGCTTCCCCGGCCACTCCAACTAGACACCGAACCGTTTTCCCCGCCCCTGCCGTCCCGGCGACCATGAGCGCTGGCGAGGAGTTCGACGAGTGGGCGCGCGACGGCCGTGACCAGGGCATGGAGGAACGCCACTGGCACACTGCGAAGCACGCACTCGCCCGGATGCCGGTCGAACCGGGCGATATCGTCCTCGACCTGGGCTGTGGCAGCGGCTACGCCGGGCGAGCACTGCGCGAGACGAAGGATGCAGCGCGTTCGTACGGCCTCGACGCCTCACCCGAGATGGCGCGCAACGCCCGCGAGTACACCGACGACCCCGCTTCCGGCTTCCTGAACGGCGACTTCGAACACCTTCCCTTCGAGTCGAACAGGGTCGACCACTGCTGGTCGATGGAGGCCTTCTTCTACGCCCGCGACCCGGACGCAGTCCTGCGCGAACTCGTGCGCGTGCTCCGTCCCGGTGGGACGTTCTACTGTGCGGTGAACTTCTGGGAGGAGAGCGTCCACACCCACCGCTGGGCCGACCGGATCGACGTGCCGATGGTGTGCTGGAGCGAGCGCGAGTACCGCGACGCCTTCCGGGCGGCCGGGTTCGACGTCGCGAGCCAGGACCGCATCCCCGACCGCGAGACCGAGATCCCGCCCGAGAGCGAGTTCCCCACCGAGGAGTGGGAGACCCGACAGAACATGGTCGAACGCTACCGCGACCACGGGACGCTCCTGACCGTCGGCGTCGCCTGATGGATTCCACCGTCTAACTGGCTGCCCTGTTTCAGGGCACGCGCAGTCGGACGGTCCAGAACTCGCGGAACGCGTCGGCGAGCGCGTCCTCCGGGTCGCCCGTCGCGTCGACGGCGGCCGTCGCGTCGGCGGCCCCCTCGAACTCGTCTAGCACCGTGCGTTCGCCGACGACGTACAGTCTGTTCGCGTCGACATCGAGGTCGACATCGACGTCCTCGAGCGCCGCCCGACACCGGTCGAGGTGGTCGTCTATCTGTGCGTCCCGCAGTCGCTCGAAACGGGCCTGCGAGAAGCCGCCCTTGGAGTGTTTGCTCTTCAACTCGGAGTCGAACCCCTGGAAGGCGACGCGGTCGCGACCCTCGTAGACGCCCAGCGCGAAGAGATCCGACCGGACGAGCGCGAGCGCGAACCGGCCGCGGGGCTCGAACCGCTCGCGCTCGATGCGAAAGCTCTCGTCCCACTCGGTGAAGGGTGCGGGCGGGTCGGGGACGGAGAGACAGGCGCTCGCGAGGCCGGCGTCGTCGGTGACGGCGAGACAGGGTGCGGCCCGTCCCACCAGCGCCGCGCGGTCGCCGAACGCCTCCCGGACCTGGTCGGGCAGGTCGTGCCCGTCGGGGACGTAGGCTGTGAAGGCCCCCTCCTCGCCGGTCGTGACCGATTCCAGGCGGTCGAGGACTTCTGCTCGGCGGTCCTCGTGCAGTCGCTCGGTCCGCGCGAACGACCGCTCGCCCTCTGCTTCGTCGCGGAGTCGCTCGACCGTGCCCTCCAGTTCGGCGATGCGGTCCTCCAGGCGGTTGACCCGTTCCTCGGCGGCCTGGCGGTCGCTGGCGGCCTCCGAACGGCGTTCGCGCTCGGCCTCCAGTTCGCGCTCGCGGTGGCGCAGTTCCTCTTCGAGTTCCTCGATCCTGGATTTGAGTTCGGCGCGGCCGAGCAACTCGTCGAGCATCACTCGACGTGGGGGGCGCCGGCGGGCTTAAATCCCCGTGGGACCGCCGCCCGTCCCGAAGCGAAAGCCGCCCGTGTCGCTCCCGTCGCCGTCCTCGCCCTGCTCGCTGTCCCCACTCGGAACGCCCGCTTCGCTGTCGCTGCCCACCGTGGGGAGGCCCTCGGCGACGGAGAGGAGCTGGCGCGCGCGGTCGGCCTTCGCGAGGAAGACCTCACGGAGCGCCGGCGGGTTCCGGATGTCGGTCTCCTCGACGAGCGATTCCGGGACGACGAGCGTGTCGGCGGGGACGTCCGCCTCGCCGCCGACTGTGAAGTGTGTGTTCCCGAGTTTCATCACCAGCGGGAGGTCGGTCCGCTCGACTCCCTCGCCGGTGTACAGTTGCTCGTTGACCTGCTCGTGCTGGGCACGCGAGATGGCCGCGCGCCCCCCCGCGTCCGGCTCGACGTAGAGCCGACCCAGGTAGTATCCGCTCGAAAATCGCTCGAACATGCTATGCGTGTGACTCTCTGCCATGGTTACTGATAAGTCTTCTCCCGTACCCTTATACTCGTTATCGCCCAGTAACACATTCCACCGATTCCGACTGGGCGGATATTCCACGGTACACATATATTTTAATGATCTCTAGTTCATAACTTATTATGAACACAGTACAATGCTGGAGACGACCCGCACTTACGTCGCACGCATCACGAACTATAGTCAGGTTCGTGACGACCTTGACCAGTGTGGGTTCTCCGCATCGAAACTGTGGAACGTCGGACGCTACTACATCCAACACCGGTGGGATGAAGACGGTGAAATACCCGACGAAGCCGAACTGAAATCGGAGTTGAAAAACCACGAACGCTACAGTGACCTCCATTCGCAGTCAAGTCAGCGAGTTCTCGAAGAGCTTGCTGAGGCGTTCACTGGCTGGTACAACTCCGACGACGGCAACAATCCACCAGGATATCGGAAACGTGGCGACCGACACCCGCGCTCCACCGTCACGTGGAAGCAGAAAGGCATCAAACACGACGACAAGCACAATCGTGTTCGCCTCTCAAAAGGCTGGAACCTGAAAGACGGACGGTCGGACTTCATCCTCGCGGAATACGAAACCCGGCCCGACGTACAGGTGGCAAACATTCAGCAGGTGCGTGCCGTCTGGAACGGCGACCGTTGGGAACTTCACCTCGTCTGCAAGAAAGACATTCCCGTTGAGGACGCCCCCGGCGAAAAGACAGCGGGAATCGACCTCGGTATCAACAACTACCTTGCCATCGACTACGAGGATGGCCGCGCGGAGTTGTATCCGGGGAACACGCTGAAAGAGGACAAGCACTACTTCACCCGCGAGGAGTATCAGACCGAAGGCGAGTCCGGGCCGTCGAAACGTGCGCGGAAGGCTCGACAGAAACTGTCTCGGCGCAAAGACCACTTCCTCCACACCGTCTCGAAACACATCGTTCAACGGTGCGTAGACGAAGGTGTGGAGAAGATAGCGGTTGGCGATCTCAGCGATATCCGCGAAGACGAGAACGGCGACTCGCGGGATTGGGGGCCATCGGGGAACAAGAAGTTGCACGGCTGGGAGTTCAACCGTTTCACGAACCTGCTTGAATACAAGGCCGAAGAACACGGTATCCTCGTTGACCGGGTGGATGAAGAGAACACCTCGAAGACGTGTTCGTGTTGTGGGCAGATTCGAGATGCGAACCGTGTGGAGCGTGGTCTGTACGTCTGCTCGTCGTGCGAGACAACGATGAACGCAGACGTGAACGGTGCGGTGAATATCCGCAGAAAGATAACTCAGACTCCCCCCACAGGGGATATGAGTAACGGCTGGTTGGCACAGCCCGGAGTTTTCCTGTTCGACCGCGAGAGCGGACGGTTCACACCGCGAGAACAGGGAGTCTGCAAATCGTAATATCCCAACGCTCGGGAGTCCTCCGCCTTTTAGGCGGAGGAGGATGTCAAGCCGTCGTGCATTTTCACCGCAATTCTTGCCCGTCAGCGGTCGGTCCGTGGAAGCTTGGTGGGCGGGGCGTCGCGTGCTGGCCGCGGCGGTCGGTTCGGTACGGCTTAGTGTACGGGTCCCCGCTGGCCGGACATGGACGGCTGGTTCGGGGACGAGCGCCGGAGTCCGATCCCCCGGAAGTGGGCGCGGTACTACCTGGAGAACGCGCCGAGTCTCGTCTGGCTGGCCTTCGCCAACGTCGCCGCCGTGTTCGTCGGGATCCACTTCTATCTCCCCCAGCTCAACGCCACCGACACGCTCGTGTGGCCGCTGCTCGTCGACTCGCCGGTCGCCGTCGGCCTGATGGCCCTCTCCGTGGCGACGCTCTTTCCCAACCTGGGTAATCGGCTCGACGACGCGCCACAGAACCTCGTACTCGCCTATCTCCACACCATCGCCTTCGTCTGGCTCGTGAAGATGGGGCTGTGGACGGCGCTTTCGCTGAATCTCCAGTTCTCGCTGTACTTCCCCCGCCCGTGGAACTACTTCGGCGTCCTGGTGACCCACGTCCTGTTCATCCCAGAGGCGTATCTCGCGCCCCACTACGGTTCGACGACGAAGGGTGCGCTCGTCACGGCGCTCGTCCTCGCGCTCGGCAACGACGTCTTCGACTACGCCGGCGTGTATCTGGACGCTATTCCGCCGTACCACCCGCGGCTCGAAGCCACTCCCAGCCTCGTCCTCGTGGTCGGGACTGTCCTCATTTCGGTCCTGTCGGTGGCGCTGGCCGCCCGTGCGTTCCCCCGACTCGACGCCTGATACGTTGAACGTGCGTAGTGCAGGACCTGTCGCGACCAAACGTACGCCGAGTGAAACGAGGCGTTTCCCCGCCGGAGCCGTCGAAGACGGCGGAGGCGGCCTTTTTCACCCATGTTTTTGTCGGAGGGGTTCCCGCAGCGAGCACGAAGCCGACCGAAAGGAGGCCTCGACGCGAACGGCGAAGCCGTGAGCGAAGCGAGCGAGGAAACCCCTCCGACAAAAAGATGGTCGCAATGTGGTGCGCTTTTCACCCCGGACCGTCGAGTGGAGGGCAATGAGTACACGTGGCCGGACGATCCGACTGGGGACGCGGGGGTCGGACCTGGCCCTTCGACAGGCGGCGACCGTCGCCGAACGCCTGGAGGGTCGCCGATTCGAGGTGGAACTCGTGACGGTCGAGACGACTGGCGACCGGATCACCGACGAACTGATCCACCGACTGGGCAAGACCGGTGCGTTCGTCCGCGACCTGGACGAACAGGTGCTGTCGGGCGATCTCGACGCCGCCGTCCACTCGATGAAGGACATGCCCACGGAGATGCCCGACGACCTCGTGGTTGCCGGTGTTCCCGAGCGCGGCCCGCCGGGGGACCTCCTCTGTACGCTCGAGGGCGACTCGCTCTCGGCACTGCCCGAGGGTGCCGTCGTCGGCACGTCGAGCCTGCGACGGGGCGCACAGCTACTGGCCAATCGGGACGACCTGGACGTCCAGCCACTGCGGGGCAACGTCGACACTCGCGTCGAGAAACTCCTCGCTCCGACGATCCAGCGCGAGTACCAGCGCCGACTGGACGCCGAGAGCGAGGAGACCGACTTCGCCGCCTACAACGAAGTCGACGACGGCGACGGTGACGAGGAGGCAGACGGGGACGGCGGCGGCGCGGACGGCGAGGACGACGAGGAATCCGAGTTCGACCGCACGCTCGAGGAGTGGTTCGACGGCCTCGCCGAGATCGAACGGCGGGCGACGGAGCGGGAGGTCGGGACCGAGTACGACGCGATCGTCCTCGCCGAGGCCGGACTGGAGCGGATCGGCCTGCGCCACCACGTCCCCCACCAGCGACTCCCGCCGACGGAGTTCGTGCCGGCGCCGGGACAGGGCGCACTCGCGGTCACGGCCGAGACCGGCGACCTCGCCGAGGAGATCCGGTCGGTGCTCGACCACCCACACAGTCGGGTCGAGTCGACCGTCGAGCGCACAGTACTGGAGACGCTCGGCGGCGGGTGCATCGCGCCCGTGGGGATCTACGCCGTCCTGCAGGGTCCAGTCGTCCGGACGACGGTCAGAGTCCTCGACCGCGCTGGCGAGGAGGAAGTGAGGGCAGCCCGCGAACTCCCGGTCGAGCGCCACGCCGCGGCCGCCCACGCCTTCGCGACCGACCTCGCCGACCGGGGCGCGGCCGACCTGATCGAACGAGCGCGCCGCGACGCCGACGCGGAACCGGGCGGGACGAGAGAGGAACCCGACGCGACGGAGGACGAACAGCCGTGACCGGCACCGTCTACCTCGTCGGCTCGGGCCTCGGCGACCCGGACCTGCTGACGGTGAAAGCGCGCCGACTCCTCGACGAGGCCGACGTCGTCCTCCACGACAAGCTCCCCGGCCCCGAGATCATCGACCTGGTCCCCGAGGACCGCCGCGCGGACGTCGGCAAGCGCGCCGGCGGCGAGCGCACGCCCCAGTCGACCATCAACGAGCGTCTGGTCGAACTCGCCCGCGAGGGCAAGACCGTGGTCAGACTGAAAGGTGGCGACCCGTTCGTCTTCGGGCGCGGCGGCGAGGAAGCCGCGTATCTCGCCGACCACGGCGTCCCCTTCGAGGTCGTCCCGGGCGTCACCTCCGCGATCGGCGGGCCGGCCGTCGCCGGCATCCCGGTCACTCACCGCGACCACGCCTCGTCGGTCTCGTTCGTCACCGGTCACGAGGACCCCACCAAGGACGAGTCGGCCGTCGACTGGGACGCGCTCGCGGCGACGGGCGGGACCATCGTCGTGTTGATGGGCGTCGGGAAGCTCCCCGACTACACCGCCGCGCTCCGCGAGGCCGGACTGGCCCCCGGGACGCCCGTCGCGCTGGTCGAACGCGCCACCTGGCCCGACCAGCGCGTCGCCACCGGCACCCTCGACACCATCGTCGAGGCGCGGGACGAGGTCGGCATCGAACCACCCGCTATCACCGTTATCGGCGACGTGGCTGGCGAGCGCGAGCGCGTCGTCGAGTTCCTGCGGGGCTACGGCGTCGACGCGCCCGACGTGGACCCTGCGGGCCCGGGGGAGGGTGGCGAGGAATGAGCGACGGTCCCGTCGGCGCGCCGGCACCCGGTTCGGACGAGCCGGAGCCACGACTGCGTGTGGCGGTGTTCCGGCCCGACGACGACCGCCTGGCCGACGCCACCGCGCTACTCGAATCGCTGGGTACGACGCCGGTTCCCGACCCGATGCTCGCCGTCGAAGTGACGGGTGAACGGCCCCGCGATGCCGACTACGTCGTGTTCACCAGCAAGACCGGCGTCGAGATCGTCGCCGGCGAGCGACCTGTCGACGAGAGCTCGATCGACGAGACCGCGCTCGACCGCTGGGAACCCGACGACGCGACGGTCGTGGCCATCGGTGCCTCGACGGCCGACGCGCTCCGCGAGCACGGCTATCCGGTCGACGTCGTTCCCGAGGAGTACTCCTCGGCGGGGCTGGTCGAGACACTGGCCGACGAGGTGACCGGCACGACGGTCGAACTCGCCCGGTCTGACCACGGCTCGGAGGTCCTGGTCGACGGGCTCGAATCGGCCGGTGCGACCGTCCACGAGACGACCCTCTACCGGTTGACTCGCCCCGAGGGCGCCGGGGAGTCCTCCGAACTGGCTGCCGCGGGCGACCTCGGCGCTGCCCTGTTCACCTCTTCGCTCACCGTCGAGCACTTCCTCGACGCCGCGGCCGAACGGGGGATCCGCGCGGAAGCGGTCGCGGGGTTGAACGACGCGGTCGTGGGCGCCATCGGCGAGCCAACCGCGGAGACGGCCCGCGACGCCGGTATCGAGGTCGACGTCGTGCCCGAGACGGCCGACTTCGAGGCACTGGCCTGCGAAGTCGTCGAGGCGGCGGCCCCCACGTATCACGAGTGACTGCTGGAGCGGCTCACGGGTGACTGCTGGGATGGCCGCCGTCTCGGCCGTGGAGACTGTTCCGCGAGCTGTAGTCCCCGGGACGTAGTTTCTCAATAGTAGACAGTATCTCTCGGGGATACTACGCAGTCGTATTTCCGGTCCGGACGGCGAAATACCCGGGTATAGAGGTCTTAGCAAGAGCTTTTCGGGGTGGTTACACGGGTCGTCACGTATGCAACGTACACGACGGCGGTTTCTGACCGGTGCTGGCGCAGCGCTCGCGGCGGGTGTCGCAGGGTGCAGTGGGTCGAGCGACGGCGGATCGGACGGTGACGGAGGTGACGGCAGTAGCGGCGACGGCGGAAACAGTGGCGATGGAAGCGGTGACGGCAGTAGCGACGGTGGGTCCACGTCGTCGGGCGAGACCTACGATGTCGGGCACGGCGACCACGCGACCACGGTCGACGCGGCGAACTTCCCGGACAAACTCTACATCTATGCGGTCCAGTCCGGCTGGTCGAACTGGCCGGCGATCATGGACGCGTTCGACCAGCAGTACGGCGTGTCGCTCAACGACGACGACCGCTCCTCGGGCGAGGCGTTGCAGCACATGCGGTCACGCGCCCAGAACCCCGACCACTCGGCGTACAACGGCGGGTACACGTACGGGATCATCGCCAGGAACGAGGGGTTCCTCACCGGCTACAAGCCCGCCAACTGGGACAAGGTACCCGAGAAACTCAAGACCGACGACGGCCAGATGACCGCTACCCGCCGGATGACGACTGCGGTCACCTACCGCAAGGACATCTACGAGGAGCGCGGGCTCGACGCGCCCGAAACCTGGGAGGACCTGCTTCACCCCGACGTCATGCAGGACCTCGCGCTCCAGACGCCGACGGCAGCCGTCGGGCTGGCGTGTGCGCTCTCTATCAACAACGCCCGCGGCGGGTCACTCGACGACGTCCAGCCAGTCGTCGACTACTACAAACAGATCCAGGAAGGCGGTGCGGAATTCACCGACAACTTCCTCGCACAGTTCACGAAAGGCGAGTACGCGACGTTCGTCCGCTACGACTACTCCGGACTGAACCTCAAGTACAACAACGGGGACATCGCCGAGGACAAGGTCGGCGTCGCTCTGCTCAAGGGGGAAAACGGCAACGAGGGCGCGTTCAACCAGCCGTACGGCTACGGGATGATCGAGGGGGCGCCCAACCCCGAAGCGTGCAAACTCTTCATGGACTACGTCCTCTCGAAGGAGGGACAGCGGAAGTTCCTCGACGCCTACGTGCGGCCGATCCGCGCGCCGGAACTGGAGATGCCCGACGAGTTCCCGCCCCAGTCGGTCTACAGCGAAACCGAGTTCCAGGTCGACTACGGGACGATGGTCGAGAAACAGGAGGGCATCATCGAGGATATCGAGCGCTCGGCGGGTCTGTAGCCGATGGCGGCCGACGACGTGGCCGGGTGGGCCCGCGGACGCCTCGGTGCGGTCGAGGACGCGGTCGCGACTGTCGGCCGCGCGGGCTTCGAGCGGCTTCCGGACCGGGCACAGCGCGCCCTTGTCCCGCGCACGGAACGCGACCGCGAACGTAGACGCATCGCCGGCCTCTGTGCTCCGTTCCTCGTGCTGGCGACCGTCGCCGGGCTCTACCCGTTGAGCGAGATGGTCCGCATCAGCGTCTCCGAGGTGAAGTACGTCTCCGAGGGGTTCACCCTCGCCGCGTACCGCGACCTCGTCGCGAACCAGTATCTCCGGGCGTCGGCGTTCAAGACGCTGTGGTTCGCCCTCGCGACGACTGTGGTGAGCCTGGTCGTCGCGACCGCTACCGCCCACGCGCTCGAGAAGTACGACCTGCCGTTCAGAGGCGCGCTGTTGACGCTCCTCTCGTTCCCGATCAGCCTGCCGGGCATCGTCGCGGCGTTCATGATCGTCGTCCTCCTGGGGAACACGGGCCTCGTGACGAACCTCGTCGCGTGGTTCACCGGCCGGAGTCGGATCGACCTCGCAGTCGCCACGAGCGTCGCCGGCCTCTTCGTCGCGTACTGTTACTCGATGATCCCCCGGGCGCTCTTGCTCCTGCGCGGGAGCTACGCCGAGGTTGACGGGCGCACGGAGGAAGCCGCACGCTCGCTTGGCGCCTCGCCCGCCCGGACGTTCTATCACGTAACGTTCCCGCAGATCAAGCCGGGGCTCATCGGCGCGTTCATCCTCACGTTCCGGACGGCGCTGGCTATCTTCGGGACCGTCCTGATCCTCCAGGCGCTGCGGGTGTGGACCTACGAGATCGACTACGCGCTCTCGAACGGCTTCGAACTCCAGCTCGCCGCCGCGATGGCGACCATCTGGTTCGTCTTCGTCCTCGGGTTCACGGTCCTCGGGCTCCGCTACACGAGCGCGGAGGTGGGACTGTGACCGACCCAGCCACCGACGACAGGACCGACAATGACGGCGACGCGCCGACCCACGACTGGTCCGGCAGTGACGCCGACCCTGCCGCCGGTGGTGGGTCCGGCAGTGACGGCGACCCCGCGACCGACGGCGGCACCGTTACCGGGGGGATCACGTCCGGTCACGCGTGGCAGCGGTCCCCGTCGGCCCTGCTCGGACGCCCGCTCGTGACCGCGATCTTCCTGTCGACGTTCGCGTTTCTCGTCTTCCCGGTCGTCGTGACGTTCGTCGCCTCGTTCGCGCGGGAGTGGACGGGTGTCCTCCCCTCGGGGTTCGTCACCTTCGCTCACTGGGAACAGGTGCTCGGACTGGCCAGCTACGAGGACGCCGCGAACTACTCGCTGCGACTCGGGGAAGTGCTGCGAGCCCTGACCGAGAACCCGCTGGCCGCGCCGGGCAAGAGCCCGCTCTTCCGGAGCATGTGGCTGGCGCTGGGCGGCGTGCTCGTCAACCTCGTCGTCGGCGTCCCCATCGCCTACGCCGTCGCGCGCTACGAGTTCCCCGGGCGGGACCTGCTCAACGCCTTCGCCGTCCTGCCGCTGGCGCCGGGGATTATCCTCGGCGTCGCCTTCCTCCGTGCGTTCCCGGAGCTCTCGGGGACGGACTTCGGGCTCATCGTCGGCTACTCGCTGCTGAAGGCGCCGTTCATGGTGATGGCCGTCCAGTCCAGTTTCGAGTCGATGCCACTCCGCCAACTCGAGGAGAGCGCCCGTTCACTCGGGGCATCCTGGCCGCGGACCTTCCTGTCGGTCATCGTCCCGAACGCGAGACGCGGGATCATCTCGGGTGCGATCATCTGCTGGGCGCTGGCGGCCGCGGAGTTCAACTTCTCGTACATCGTCTTCTCGCGGGGCGCCCGCCCGCTTGCGCTCTTCCTGAAAGCGAACATCTCGAACAGTTCCTTCCTGACGACCGCCGCCGCGGTGTCGGTGTTTTTCCTGCTCATCGCGGCCGTGACGGCAGCGCTACAGTTGCTCGGTAACCGCGCGTTCACCACGGGATAACCATGGCCGAAATCACTCTCGACGGCGTCACGAAACGCTTCGGCGAAACGACCGCGGTCGACGACGTCTCACTGACGGTCGCCGACGGCGAGATACTCGGAGTCGTCGGCCCCTCCGGCTGTGGCAAGACGACGACGCTCCGGACGGTCGCGGGGTTCGAGACACCCACCGAGGGTGCGGTGTGCTTCGACGACGAGGACGTCACCCGCGTCCCACCCGAACGGCGCAACGTCGGGCTGGTCTTCCAGTCTTACGCCCTGTTCGACAACATGACCGTCCGCGAGAACGTCGAATTCGGGCCGAAGATGCAGGGTGTCTCGAAGAGAGAGCGGGTCGAGCGTGCGATGGACCTGCTCGAACTGCTCGACATCGACGAACTGGCCGACCGCGACCCGACGACGCTGTCGGGCGGCCAGCAACAGCGCGTCGGTCTGGCGCGGGCGCTGGCTATCGAGCCGCGGATCCTCCTGCTCGACGAGCCGATGACGGGCCTCGACGCGCAACTGAAGACCCACCTCCAGCAGGAGATGGTCGGCCTGCTCGAGGACCTGGACGTGACGGTGCTGTACGTTACGCACGACCAGACGGAGGCGATGGTGATGTGTGACCGCATCGCCGTCATGAACGACGGCGTGGTCGAGCAGGTCGGGACGCCCGACGCGGTGTACGAACGCCCTGCCAACGACTTCGTCGCGGACTTCGTCGGCACCTCCAACCGGCTGGCGGCGACCGCGAGCGACGGCCGACTCGACTTCGGGCACGCGACGACGCCGGCTCCCAACGGCGACGAGGGCGAGGTCACCGTCGTCGTCCGGCCCGAGGCGTTCGAGGTCGGGGCCGGCCCGTTCAGTGCGACCGTCAGCGAGCGGTTCTACCTCGGCGAGCACGTCCAGACCATCGCCGAACTGCCTGACGGCGAGTCGGTGACGCTCCGGATCGACCCGACCGAGGCGCCGTCGCCGGGCGAACAGGTCTCGCTCGCGCTCGATACCGACCGTGTACACGTCCTCCCCCAGTCGTGACTCCCCCAGTGACGGTCCCGTCGAGACGCCACGCCGGGCGGACCCGGTCGGCCGGGAGTCACACGAACCGGGCCTGTCACTGAAGACGTCGCCCGCCCAACGACGAGTATGGCGACGGAGGCGGGCTTCGACCTTGGATTCCGGACGCTGGAGAGTGAAGTACGCGACCGCCAGTTACCCGTCGAGGGCGACCTCCCGGCGTGGCTGACGGGGTCGCTGGTGCGCAACGGGCCCGCGAAGTTCGAGGTCGACGGCGACCGCGTCGGCCACTGGTTCGACGGCCTCGCGATGCTGCACCGCTTCGACTTCGGCTTCGACGCCGACGCCGGTGGCGGGGACGGGGAAGACGGCGTGGCCGACGACGGTGACGGGGACGACGCTGACAGCGTGCGCTACACGAATCGCTTTCTCCGTTCTGAGACCTACCGCCGCGCGATCGAGGAGGGCGTCCTCGACGGGCAGTTCGCGACGGGCGACGGCGGCTACCTCCAGCGCGTCCGCCAGTTGCTGTTCGGCGAACCGACCGACAACTGCAACGTCCACGTCCTCCGCGCCGCCGACGAACTGGTCGCGACGACCGAAGTCCCCCGATACCTCTCGGTCGATCCGCACACCCTCGACACCCGCGGCGAGTTCCACTTTTCCGACGACCTCGGCGGGCACATCAACTGCGCACACGTCATTCCCGATCCCCATCGCGGGGAGACGGTCGGCCTGCTGACGACCTTTGGCCGCCCCAGCGAGTACACGCTCTACCGGTTGCCCGACGGGTCGACGAGTCGCGAACGGATCGGTTCCGTCGAGGCCGACGCGCCCGCCTACCTCCACAGTTTCGCGCTCACGGAGCGGTACGTCGTGCTCACCGAACACCCGTTCGTCACGACGCCCGCCTCGTTTCTCCTGCCCGGCGGCGAGGGGTTCGTCGACCACTACGACTGGGAACCCGAGCGCGGGACGACCTTTCACGTCCTCGACCGCGAGACCGGCGAGCGCGCCGCGACCGCCGAAACTGACGCCGTCTTCGTCTTCCACCAGGTCAACGCGTTCGATCAGGCTGCGGACGGAGCGGACGGGAACGGACCAGTCAGAGACCCCGCTGAGGTCGTCATCGACCTGATAACGTACCCGGACGCGGACGTGGTCGACGGACTCTACCTGGCGGACGCCGCCGACTGGTTCGAGTCGGGCGCGGACGGTCACCTCCAGCGGTTCACGGTGGGACTGGACGACGGTGAGGTGTCGAGCGAGTCACTGTATCGCGGCTGTGAACTCCCGCGGGTCGCCCGCGAGGACCGGACCAGGGAGTACCGCTACGCCTACGCACAGGGCGCGGCCGAGCGCGACGGCAACCACGTCGCGAAGGTCGACGTCGAGACGGGCGAGAGCTGGCGGTGGGAGGAGTCGGGCTGTTTCGCCGAGGAACCGGTCTTCGTCCGGGCACCCGGCGCCGAGCGACCCAGCGACGAGGGCGTCGTGCTCGTGACAGTGTTGGACACGAACGAGGAGCGGACCGACCTGCTCGTCCTCGATGGCGAGACGCTCGACGAACGCGCGCGGGCGCCGCTACCCCACACAGTTCCGTTCGGGTTCCACGGGCGGTACTTCCCCGAGTGGTAACCGCTTCGATCCGTAGCGAGTACACCGGCTCGAACGTGTAGCCTGCCGATACTTTATGTACGCGTACGTCCAGACGTACGTGTATGGGGACGAAGAGCCTCACGATCACCGAAGAGGCCTACGAGCGGCTGAGAGCACACAAACGGGAGGATGAGAGTTTCACGGACACGATACTTCGGCTCACCGGGGACGACCGTGACGTCCTGAAAGGGTTCGGTGCGATGAGCGATGTCGAGGGATTTCGGGAAGCCGTTGCAGAGACGCGCGACGAACTCGACGAGGATCTCCGGGAGCGGGCCGAACGGTGATCGCGTTCGATACCAGTTTCCTGCTGGACTACCTCGACGGCGTAGACGACACGGCCGCGTACCTCGAAAGGAACGAGGACAAACCGTTTTTCGCGCCGTCGCTCGCGCTGTTCGAAGTGTATCGAGGAGTCGCACGAGCGAGCGGGCGCGAAGGATTCGAACGCATCGCGCCCGACCTTGACTGGGTCGAACCACTCCCGCTGTCCGAACCGGCAGCGAGGGAGGCAGCCCTCGTCGAAGCGGAACTACTCGACAGCGGAAACCGGATCAATCTCGGTGACGCCCTCATCGCCGGGATCTGTCGCCACCACGGGGCGCGGATCGTCACGCGGGATAGTCACTTCGACCGCGTCGACGACCTCGAAGTGGACGGATACTGACTCCAGAGGTGGGGACCTGTACGAGGGTGTCTACGCCAACTTTCCCAGCGCGTAGACGGTGTTGTGGCCGGTGATCTCGACGGCCACCGTATCGCCGAGCTCGACGCCCGCCGTCTCCGCACCGGGAATCGCGACCTTCCGGTGAGTGCGGTCGTAGCCCACCACCGAGTCGTCGGTGCCGTCCTCGACGACCAGCACCGACCGTTCCTCGCCGACCATCGACTCGTAGGTCTCGCCCACCACGTCCATCTTCACGTCGGTCATCTCCTTCGACCGCTCTTTTTTCAGCGTCCCGCCGAGCCCCTTCATGTCGGCGGCGTCGGTCTCGGGACGCTTCGAAAAGCGCGTAATGTTGACCCGTTCGGGTCGCACCTCCCGCAGGAGATCCAGCGACGCCTCGAAGTCGGCGTCGGTCTCGGTGGGGAAGCCGACGATGAAGTCCGTCGCCAGCGTCCAGTCGTCGAGGTGGCGGTCGAACGCCGCGACGACTTCCCGGAACTCGGCGACCTGGTGCTGGCGGCGCATGTCCCCGAGTACGTCGTCGCTGCCCGACTGGACGGGCGCGTGCAGGAAGTCGTAGAGCTCGTCGTTGGCGGCGAACACCCGGGCGAGTTCCTCGCGGACGCCGTGGACGCCCTTCGGATTGGCCATGCCCACGCGGACCCGGAAGTCGCCGTCGATAGCACAGATCTCGTCGAGGAGGTCGGGCAACAGACTCCGGTTCTCGCGGTCGTAGCCGTAGACGCCGGTGTCCTGGCCGGTGATCCGCAACTCGCGGGCGCCGGCGTGGACCAGCGCGCGGGCCTTCTCGACGTTGTCCTCGATGGGTGGGGAGTCGATCTTCCCCGTCGCGTGTTTGGTGATGCAGTACGAGCAATCGGAGGTGCACCCGCGCGCGATGGGGAGGATGCCGACGACGCCGTCCAGAACGGGCTCGGCGTCGGCGGTTGGGGTCGGACACTCGCCGTTGCGGACGTACTCCGGTACGTCGTCCCAGTGGAGGACCTCGGCGTCGACGCCCGCCTCGGCGAAGGCTTCGCCCTGTGCGAGCGCCATACAGCCCGTCACGACGAGGTCTGCGGGCGTCTCGGCGTCGAGTTCCGCCGCCCGCCGGAGCATGTTGTGCTCGGTCTTCTCGACGACCGTGCAGGTGTTGAGGATGGCCACGTCCGCGGCCTCGGGCCCGTCGACGGGGTGGTGACCGCCAGCCCGGAGCGAGCGCTCGATGGCGGCGCTCTCGCCGCGATTCGCCGTACAGCCGTAGGTCTCGATGTGATACCGGGCCACGCTCTCGCCTGCGCTTGCCTCCCGGTGGGGAAAAACGTTACTCGCTACTCCCGCAGTTCGCGGAACTCACTGCTGCTGGTCGAGGAACTCGCGGGCGATGACGTCGCCGCTGGAGGCGCCGATCCGTTCGGCGCCGGCCTCGAACATGGCCGCGGCGTCGGCCCACGAACCGACCCCACCCGACGCCTTGACGGGGAGGTACTCGCTCATGATCTCGACGTCTTCGACGGTCGCGCCGCCCTCGGAGAAGCCGGTGGCGGTCTTGAGGAAGTCCGCGTCGGCGGCGGCGACACACTCGGAGGCCCGGCGGAGTTCGTCTTCCGAGAGCAGCGGCGCCTCGACGATGACCTTCACGGGGACCGGGACGGCGGCGACGACCTCGGCCAGTTCCGACTCGACGGCGTCGTCCTCGCCGGCTTTCAGGCGGCCGACGTTCAGCACGACGTCTATCTCGTCGGCGCCGGCCTCCCAGGCGCCCGCGGCCTCGTGGCACTTCGCGTCGGTCGTGTGCTGGCCGTGCGGGAACCCCACGACCGTCACCAGGTCGACCGTCGGCGCGTAGCTGTCGGCCAGTTCGAGATAGCACGGCGGGATGCAGGCGCGCATGCCGTACTCGATGGCGTCGTCGAGCACCGCTATCACGTCGTCTGGGGTCGTCTCGGGCCCGAGGACGGTGTGTTCGATCCGCTCGGTGACCGCTGCCGGGTCCCCCCCGGTGTCGGGATCCATGGCTCCGGTGAGGGCCCCGGAGGGGAAAAAAACGCCGCCGGTCCCGGACCCGTCGTCGTCCGACGTCGCTGGCCCGTGACCGTCGTGGCGACCGGAACGCTTTCGACGCTCCGGGCGCCCGGACGTGACATGCAGGTGTTGCCGAGCGGCCTCGTCGTCCCGCCGTTGCCCTACGCGGTGGCGCTCGCCGTCGCCACGGTCGTACTCGTCGTGGCTCTCTCTCGGCTGAGCCCCGCCGTGACCGGTCGCCACGTCGTCGCGCTGGCGCCCTGGATGGCCAGCGGCGGCGCCCTCCACGCGCTCCACCAGCCCCCACTTCGTGCAATTCCCGACGTCCTCGACCCGCTCGCCGCTGCGCCCGCCGTCTACGTCACCACCTTCGTCGCCGCCGCCGCCGTCTGGGTCGCCGCCATCGTGAGCGTCGACGGCTTCTCTACGGCTGAGGGCGTCACGTCACCCGCCGCCGACGACCGGAGCGCGCGAGCACTGGGCGTCGTCGGCGGGGTAGTGCTGGTCGGCCTCCTCGCCTGGGCCGTCGTCCTGTCCGCCGGGATCGTCGATTCGGTCGGGTTCGTCTGGCCGGTGGCCGGCGTGCTCGGTGCCGCCCTCCTCACCGCCGTGGTCGCGTTCGCCCTCCGGTCGTACCGGCCCGAGGTCGTCGGCTATCACGGGACGCTCGTCGCCCTGTTCGCCCACGCGCTCGACGGCGTCTCGACGGCCATCGGCGTCGACCTCCTCGGGACCGGCGAGCGCACGCCCATCCCCCGGATGATCATGGACTTCGCCGCCACCCTCCCCACTGCCCCCTACATCGGCCGGGGCTGGCTGTTCGTCCTCGCGAAACTCGTCGTCGCCGGCGGGATCGTTCTCCTCCTCGCGGACTACGTCGAGGAAGACCCCACCGAGGGGAACCTCCTGCTCGCGTTCGTCGCCGCCGTCGGGCTCGGTCCCGCCGCCAACAACCTCACGCTCTTTCTCCTGAGCGGTGCCGTGTGAGGTAACAACCGCTACAACAACCGCCGTGGTGCGCGCTGTCGAGCGTTTCATCGCGAGACCTACCGTGCGAGGTCTTCGTGAGCGGAGCGAACGAAGGCTCGTCAGAGCTTGCTCTGACGGTGGACGAGCATCGCAGGGCCGCAGGCCCGAGAAGCGCAAGAGGCTGGGGAGGTGTGAGGCATACAACAGCGAGCGAGTCGTCCGGTGTCTGCGTGACCGCAGTCATCGCATCACGTCGACTGTGGTTGCGGTCGACTCTCCCCTTACACCAAGCGAGCGGTCCGGGGGCTTTCGACTACCGTCGTGAGTAGCGGTGCTGTCTCCGAATCGAGTACGCAACGACGAAGACGGACGACTGTCGGTAAAAACAGACAACTACCAGTCCCCAACACTCGCGCCACACGAGCACGAGCTCGCGACGAAACAGCCCGGTATCAGCCCCCTCAGTCGCCTGCGGCCTGCTTGTCAACGCCTTCGAGGTCCGCGCCGCCGACCGACGACCGGAGCGCGTCCATGCCGTCGTCGCGGTCGACGCCGAAGTTGTCCTGGTACAGTTCCTCGACGCGGTCGAACTCCTCGTCGGAGAGGGCAGGCGTGTCGGCGGCCGCGGCCCACTCGTCCACGTCCTCGGTCGTCCGGAACGTGGGCGTGACCGTCGCCACCTCGTCGTGGGCGAGCAGCCACTGGATCGAGGCCTGGCCCATCGTGCGCGTACCCTCGGCGTGGTCCGGGTCTTCGAGGAATCGTAGCGCCTCGACTTTCTCCCAGCCCGTCTCGTACCACTCGTCGGGCCGGTGGGCACGGTGGTCGCCCTTCCCGAGTTCGGTCTCGGGGGTGACCTGCTCGTTCAACAGCCCCGAGGAGTGGGGCACCCGCGGGATGACGCTCGTCTCGGCGTCCAACTCGCGGATCTGTTCGACGGTGTGGCGACCGGGCGTCTGCTCGAAGACGTTGAAGACGAGCTGAACGGCGTCGAAGCCCTCCTCGACGGCTTTCGAGGCCTCGGCGAGCCAGCCGATCGAGGGCCCGAGCGCCCAGCCGACGGCGTCGACCTGCCCCGACTCCTGGAGTTCGTCCAGCGCCTCCAGTACCTCGGCGTCGACCTCGTCGACGTTCGCGTTGTGGAGCATCAGCAGGTCGACGTACTCCATGTCCAGCCTGTCGAGCGAACGGTCGAGCGCGGTGTGGATCCACTCCGAGTCGACCCGCTTGGGGAGTTCGCCGTGGCCGGCCTGAGGGTTGTTGTAGAAGTCGTAGCCCACCTTCGTCGAGACGGTGACATCCTCGCGGTACTCGCCGAGGGCCTCGCCGACGAGTTCCTCGGAGTCGCCGTGGCCGTAGACGTCACCGGTGTCGAAGTAGGTGACGCCGCGGTCGACGGCGTGGTGGAGCATGTCGATCGCCTGCTCGCGTGTGCGGTCGCCCCACCAGTCGGTGCCGACGACCCACGCGCCGAATCCGACCTCGCTGACCTCGACGCCGGAACTGCCGAGTTCGCGCTGGTTCATACCCGGCCGTTCGGCGTGGTCGCACTTATCCACCCCGGTTGTCGGCGGAGAGGGGTGTCGTGGAAGCGTTCACTGGAAGGTGTGTAGTTATCGGCTGTTTCAGAGTGAGTAACTGTGAGAAAAACTTCGACACAGACAGCACCGCATTCGTGCTCGTAGGCTGAAAGCCCTCGGGCCGCTCGCCCTTTCAGTCCGCCAGGACGAATCACGTTTCACAGGCCGTCTCGACGTTGAATGGTCGGTAGCTGACTCCACAGAGATCTCCCTGGCGGACTGGAAGGGCGAGGCGGGGTCGCGGCGACCGGAGGGAGCGAAGTCGCCTGAGCAGGCCCTATTCTCGCGAGTGCGGCGCGGTGCGGGTGTTCGAGCGAGAATATCCTGCTCAGCGACCGCGAGACCGCCGAGGGCTTCCATCCCACGATGATGACTGCGGTCACGATGATCTGAGAAGAGCCGATCGTCACCTCTACAGCTTGCACGTAACGATCACGAACAGTCGAACGTGGGTTTGCGGAGGATTCTACGACACGCGGAGCCGAACCTGCGCGAACGGACCGGACAGGATCAGGTCGGAGCGGGTCAGTAGGTCGTTCAGTCGGTCGTCAGTCGCTCGCAGTCTGGGGGGACTGAACGGAGGCGGTGTCGCCGAGGCGGTAGTAGGTCGTCCCGGGACTGTCCGCGCCGGTGGACACGACGTGTCCCTGCTCTTCGAGGCGCTCCAGGTGCGGTTCCAGCGCGTCGTACGTGACGGTCACGTCGGACGTGTAGGCGAGTTGCCGGCGGATGGCCGTGGTGTCCGCGGTAGTCTGCCCGTCGAGGAATTCGAGGATCTCTCGCTGGATCGCGTAGAGGTGTGCCATTACCGTGGTGATCCCCCTTCAGACAGATAAACGGCTGCTGAGTCGGGTTCGAGTAAAGATTTAGCACCAGTCACCTGCTACCCGCCTCAGTCGCCCGCCCCGCCCGTCACTGGGTCGCGTCCGAGAGCGCCGACGCGCCGCCGACGACGGGGAGACCGACCGAGGACTTGCCGAGCGCGACCGTCACCTCCCGGTTCCCGGGCGGGTGAAGCGTGAAGGCCCCGTCGCTCCCGTAGAGGACGACGCCGACCCGCGAGCCCGCGTCGAAGACGTGGTCGGTCGCCTGGAGCGGGAACTCGACGCGGACCCGTTCGCCGTCCTCAACCGGTGCGGACTCGCGGAGTGACTCCCGATAGGACAGCGGCGTGTCGTACTCGTCGTATGCAGGCCGGTTCAGCGGGTCGGCCCAGCCACGAGTCACGATATCGGCTTCGTCGTCGCCGTCGCCGTACTCGACGAGCGCGGCGCTCACGACTGTCGGTTCGTCGAACGACAGCGAGAGGTTCGGGACGACCCGGCCGCTGACATGGACCGACTCCCCGAGCGACGACGTCTCGTAGCGCAGCCGATGGGGCGACTCCGAGGCGGCGACCAGTTCCCTCGCGGCCGTCGAGGGGTCGTCGGCGAACGACTCCGTGGCCGGGCCGGAATCGCTCGTCGTCGGGTCCGAACCGGGCTCGCTCGTCGTCAGGTCCGCCCCCGTCCTGCCCCCGGACGCGAACTGCAGTCGCGCTCGCTCGGTGCCCGGCACGGGCCAGGCGTCGTACCGGTCGACGGTCCCGTTCTCGCTCGACCAGCTTCCGCGGACGACCGTCACCGGCTGTTCGTCCATGACGCCGTTGTCCTCGCCCTTGAGCCAGTGGGCCCACCACCGGTCGAGCAGACTCCCCCACGCCTCGCCGGACGGACTCGTGTGCCCGCCCTCGTGGAGCCAGAGTCTGCAGGGCACGTCGTGGGCGGTGAGCGTCTCGTACCAGTCCGCGAAGTTGTTGGGCTTGACGATAGGGTCGTCGACGGAGTGGGTGATCAGGACCGCCGCGTCGACGGCCTCGGCCCCCGTGAGGAAGGTCCGCTCGTGCCAGAAGCCGTTGTAGTCGCCGGTCGCGCGGTCCTGGCCGGCCTCGACCCGGTCGGTCCAGTGGCCGCAGTCGTCCCGGCGGGCGTTACCGGCGGCCACCCACGTCCCGAGGTCGGCGATCCTCGGGTTCTCGTCGCGCGTGACAGAGATGGGGGTGCCGTTCGACCGGAAGAGGGCGTACTGCCCGACGTTGGCCGCCTGGGGGACGACCGCCTCGAGGCCGTCGACGCCCGTGGCGGCCACGCCGTTGGCGAGTTCGCCCAGCGCCGACGCGCCGATCATTCCGGTGGTTCCGTTCGTCCAGTCCGCGGTGACGGAGTCACCACCCTCCGGGGCGTCGTAGGCCGTCGCGCGACCGTTGAACCAGTCGACGACCGCTTCGAGCGCCGAGATCGTCTCCGGCCCGGCCGCCGTGTAACAGCCGGTCGACCGGTGGGTCCCCAGCGAGGATATCACCGCGACCGCGTAGCCCTTCGGGACGTAGCGTCGTTCGAGCTGACCCGACGGGCCGGTGGCCACGTCCGGCAGTGCGTGGCTCGGACCGGCGCGCGTGCCTGCTTCGGCCGCCGTTCCGTCGACGCGTGCCGCGGCGTCGCCGTCCACACTCGCGTCGCCGTTCGCATCCGCGGCGGGTGCGACCGACCGCTCGTAGTACATCTCCTCGGTCGCGTCGCTGTGGGTCTGCTCGCCGCGATACGGGCTGGCCGTCGCGACGACCGGGACGGCGTCACCGTCCGTCGCGGACTCGGGATAGACGACGTCGAGGAAGACCCGGTCGGGGCTCCCGTCGTCGTCCGTGTCCACGGGCGTCTCGACCCAGGCCTCCTCGCGGGCGACCGGGACGCCGCCGTACGCGGTCGGTGTTCCCGAATCCACGCTGTCGAGGACCGCGAGACAGCCGCCGAGCGCGCTCGACCCCACGGTGGCCGAAACCGTCGCGAGAAACCGGCGCCGGCACAGCGAGTCCCCCGTCGGTCCCGTGTCGGCCGCGTCGTCCCCCTCGCCTGCTGTCGGATCCGACATACCCTGGCGGTAGCGACCACCCCGGTATTGTTCTGTCGAAACCGAAATTCAGTCTCGGTGTGAAGACGGCAGTGGGATCGCCGGGGAGTCAGGCCCACGCCGGCCGGTCGGTGACGAAAACACTGCGCTGTGACCTGTCCGGGGCCCGTGACGAGCGGTCACCGGGTCAGACTGTGCCGGTGTCGTCTTCGAGCCGTTCGACGACTTCGCGGATGTCGGCCTCGGACTCGACGGCCTCCTTGACGCTCTCGCGGCGCCGGACTTCCTTCGCGGTGGCGTCGTAGGCGCGGACGTACTCGGCGCGACTGTGCTCGTCGAAGGCGTGGCGGATGGCGAAGTAGCCGTCCGGGACGACCGTTCCACAGACCTCACACTCGATGCGGTCGTGGACGGTCGACTGGTGGACGATGAGGTCCTCGACGCGGTCGAACTGCGTGTCGTCGCCGTCGATACCACACTCCCAGGGTGCCATTGGTCGACGTACCGGACCGGCTATGAAAAGCGTTCCCCCGTGCTGGCGGGCGGACGGGAACAGAGCGCATCGACCCGGTCCTGACACCGCACCGACCACAGTCGGGACCCTACAGCCCGACCACGTTCGTGACTTCGGGCGGGAGATACGGCGGGAGGACGAACACGACGAAGGCCGCGATGGCGATCTCGAAGGCGGTGACGGCGAGCATCATCAGGTCGGCCCAGTCGCTCTTGACCGGGACGCCGATCGGGAGCCCGAACTCCTCGCTCCACAGGGGGTAAAACAGGGCGATCCCCCGCGTCGTCCCGAGTACGTCGAGAACGTAGTGTGTGACGACGCCGAGCCACACCCAGTGGAGGTTGCCGAAGTAGAGGGGGTAGGCGAGGACGATCGCCAGAACCGGGAGGTTGTGGAGCGTCTTGCGGTGTTTGCCGAAGTGCGTGTCGACGTCCGGGAAGAGTGCCCCGAGCACGAGCGGGACGAACACGGCCGCGATCTGCCGGAACGTCGTGACGTCGCCCGCCGGTTCGAGGACGAACCCGACGCCGATCGCCAGCAACACGGCGTTCAACACGTGCCCACGCTTGTCCATGACTGCGCGTTGGTCGGGGGCGTGACAAGCGTTTCCCTCCGTTCCCGTCGAAATCAGGGTCGTCACTCGGCCCTCTCTCGTTGGCGTCCGCGGTGAACCCCCACCACTCATACGTCGCCGGCCCGACCTCCCGGTGAGATGTCGACTCTCTCCACCGAAGACGAAGGGAAGTACCTGATGGACGCCGAGGGCGAACAGATCGGGATCGTCACCGAAGTCGACACCGACGAGAACGTCGCGTACGTCGAGCCCGACCCCGACATCGGGGAGGCCGTCGTCCAGGGCTTCGGCTTCGGCGACGCCGACGAGGACGACATCCGCGTCCCCGGCGACAGCGTCGACACGATCACCGACACCGAACTGCGCGTCCCGCGCGACCTCTGACGCGGGCCCGGCACCCCTCCGACACGGGCCCGGCACCCCTCCGACACGGGCCCGGCACCCCTCCGACACGGGCCCGGCACCCCTCCGACACGGGCCCGGCA